>Ga0154316_113_pt1 | contig 37259 bp, 34 predicted proteins | sample RifGroA2_FD_105610 | JGI IMG/M metagenome (GOLD analysis project Ga0154316, IMG submission 105610) | Elusimicrobia bacterium GWA2_66_18
AGCGAAGCGAGCAGAGCCCGATGGGCCCCATCGCCGACAGGACCCGCCGCGCTATCTCAAGAGAGCAGGCCAAGCCCGGTCAGGCGCGCCGACTTTCAGGGGGTGCACCCCCCCGACACCGCCTGGACGGCACGAGGTACGGACTGCTACGATGCCTGCGTGAAGCCCCGGGAATGGTCCGTCTACATCGTCCGCTGCGCGGACGCCAGCCTCTACACCGGCATCGCCAAGGACGTCTCGGCCCGGCTGGGGGCGCACAACGCCGGGCGCGGCGCGGCCTACACGCGCGCGCGCCGCCCCGTGGATCTCGTCTACCGGGAGAACGACCTCACCCGCTCCGCCGCGCTGACGCGCGAAGCGCGCATCAAGGCCCTCGAGCGCGCCGCTAAGCTCTCCTTGATCAAGAAGGCCGGGCGCGTCCTGGCCGCCGCCGCTCTCCTGCTGTGCGCGGGATCGGCTCGCGCCGCGCCGGCCTTCGACAAGGAGAACCCCGTCGTGTTCTCCTCCGCCGCGCCCCAGGCCTTCGCCGAGGTCACGCCCGGCGTCCCGTATCCCGCGCGCATGTACTTCATCCGCCAAAGCACGGGGACCGAGGTCGGTTCCGCGACTTCCGCCGACGGCGTGGCCTGGGTCGAGGAGGCGGGCGCGCGGCTGTCCACCTCCACTCCGCCCTCGGTCTCGGCGAGCTCCATCACGGCGGCAAGCGTCCTGCCCCTGACCGGCGGCGGCTTCCGGATGCTCTACTCCATCGTCTCGACGACGGGCGCCTACCGCGTCCACAGCGCGACCTCCGCCGACGGATTCTCCTGGGCCAACGACACCGGCACGCGCCTGGAGTTCTCCGGCGGCGCCGTCTATCTCGCCTCGCCCAAGCTCGTGAAGCTGACGGATGGGAACTGGCGGGCGTATTATGTGCGCGACCAGACCGGCGGCGCCAACCCCGCCAACGGGCAGATCTATACCTGCCTGTCCACCAACGAAGGTCTCGCCTGGGGAGCCTCCTCGGTCGTCGTGTCCACCCTCGCCTATGAGGTCGGCGCGGCCCTGCTGACGGACGGGCGCGTGCGGCTCTTCTTCACCCAGCCCCTCTCGGGAGCCTCGAGCGCCACCGTCGTCTCGAGCGCCCTCTCGACCGACGCCCTGGCCTCCTCTTTTGCTTTGGAGACCGGCTACCGGCTCTCCACCTCCGCGGTCTCGGGCACGCTCTCCTTCCCGGCGCCCGTGCGCTCGACCGACTCCTTCCGTTGGCGCCTCTACTACGACTTCGCCGAACCCGGAACACTCTCCACGGCGGCCATCCACACCGCCCTGACCGGCGCGCCGGCCCCGGCCTCCATGAACCCCGGCACGGTGCTGCGGACCAATGGAGCGACCTCCTTGACGATCTTGGGCGAGGTTTTCTCCGCGGTCGCCCCCGTCGCCAAGCTCTCCCAGGCAGGCCAGCCGGACCTCCTGACGACCGGTCCCCTGACCCGCACCAATGATCAGTCCCTCGACGCGGTCTTCAACCTCTTCGGCTTGAATACGGGGTTCTGGGACCTCACGCTCACCAACGCGGACGGCGCCGCGACGACCCTGGTCAACGCTCTCTACGTGGACTATCCCGGCGGCGCCCTCACCCTCACCAACAACCTCCTGCGTCCGAGCAACGGCGTCCCCACGAGCATCGACGTGACCACCTTCAACGCCGGCCGCGTCCTGGCCCGGGTGTATTCCCTCGACGGCCGGCTGGTGCGCACGCTCTACGATGGAGACCGGGCCGAAGGCTCCTTCTCCCTCTCCTGGGACGGCCGCGACGCGGTGGGCGGCGCGGTCGCCAGCGGCCTCTACATCCTGCGCCTGACGGCGCCGAAGCTGGACGCGAAGTCCAAGATCGTCGTGATCCGATGAGGCGGGAACTCCTGGCCTGCGCCCTCACCCTGGCCTGCGCGGCGAGCGCCCGGGCCGCGGCCTCCACCGCCGGCATCACCCTGCGCCGGCCGGTCTCGGCGCGCGCGGCGGCTCTGGCCGAGACCTACGCCGCCGTCGCCGGAGGCGCGTCCTCTCTGGGCGCCAACCCCGCCGGGCTCGTCGGAGCGCGGTGCCCGGAGCTGGAGAGCGCCTTCACGAGCGGCATCCTCGACGACGCCTTCGGCTTCCTCGGCTACGCCCATCCCGTCTCGGCCGGCGTCCTGGCCGCGGCGGTGGCCTACTACGACGCGGGCAAGGTGGAACTGGTCTTCCCCGGGGGCGCGCAGGAGACGCGCGCGGCACAGCGCGACATCGTGGGGCAGGCGGGCTGGGCGAAGGACCTCGGCGCGGGGTTCTCGGCCGGCGTCCTGGGCAAATTCTACCGCTTCGAACTGGCCCAGGAGGCGCGCGCGTCGGGCTTCGCGGCCGACGGGGGCCTGCAGTGGGCCGTCCCTCTGCGCGGACTGCGCCTGGGGGCGTCCGTCTCGAACCTGGGCCCGGGCGTGAAGTACGAGTCCGAGTCCAACCCCCTGCCGCTGACCGCGCGCTTCGGCGCGGCCTGGACCCTCGCCTCTCGCCCGCCGGACCCGGCGCAGAACGACACGGGAACGCGCCTGACCCTGCTCGCCGACGGGGTCAAGGTCCGCGACGAAAAGGCCTACGGATCCGTCGGCGGAGAGTTCGGCATCGAAGTCGGCTCGTCCATGGAGCTGGCCCTGCGCGCGGGTTGGGCCTTCAACCACGGCAGCGACGGCGCCGCCTTCGGGCTGGGCGTGCGCGAGGGCCGCTTCACCCTGGACTACGCGCTGGCGGCCAAGCGAGAGCTCGGCAACGTCCACCACGTCTCCCTGGGCGTGCGCTTCTAGCCGTCCATGACCCGCCGCCGTCGCTCCGCTCGCCGGGTCTCCTCTTGGCTGCGGGCCGCCGCCGCCGGGCTCCTGGCGGCCGTCGCGGCCGCGGCCTGGCTCGCGGTCCAGGCCGAGCGCAAGCTCGCCGCCCTGGCCCTGGGCGGCCTGGGCGAGAGCTTCTCCTCGCGCGTCTGGTCGGCCCCCTTCGAGCTGCGCGCGGGGCGGAGAGCCGAGGCGCGGCGCCTCATCGAGCGCCTCGACCGCCTCGGCTATCGCCGCACGACGATCGCCCCGGGCAAAGGCGAGTACCACTGGGGGCCTCCGGAACTGAGGGTGGGCCTGCGCGGCTTCAAGATCCCCGGCGCCGTCCAGAGGGAAGGTCTCTTCGTCCTGCGGCGCGACGACCGGGGCGCGTGGACCCTGCGCGACGCATTGGACTCCCCGGTCGCGCAGGCGCTCCTGGAACCGGAACTGATCACCGAGCTCTCCGGCTCGAAGAAGGTCCGGCGCGACCCGCTGGCCTGGGAGCATATCCCCCGCCGCCTGCGCGACGCGGTCGTGGCCGCCGAGGACAAGCGCTTCTGGACGCACCACGGCCTCGACCCGCGGGCCATCCTGCGCGCCGTCTGGGCGAACCTGCGCGGCCGCGATCTTCAGGGGGCCAGCACGATCACCCAGCAGCTGACCAAAAACCTCTTCCTCACCCCGCGCCGCACGATGACGCGCAAGCTGGCCGAAGCCGCCCTCTCCCTCTATCTGGAGCTGAGGCTCGACAAGCGCCGCATCCTGACGCTCTACCTCAACCACATCTACCTCGGCCAGGACGGCTCCGCCAGCGTCATGGGCATGCGCGCCGCCGCGCGGCATTACTTCTCCAAGGATACGCCCGACCTGACGCTGGCCGAATCCGCGGCCCTGGCGGGGATCATCCGCGGGCCCGGGCTCCTCAGCCCCTTCCAGGACGCGGCCGCCTGCCGCGTCCGCCGCGACTGGGTCCTGCGCCGGATGCGCGAGGACGGCCTCATCGGCGAGCGCGAACTGTTCGCGGCCTTGGAAGAGCCGCTGACCGCGGCGCGCGCCGCGGAGGAGGAGGACCGCCACGAGCACGCCTACTACGTGGCCGAGGTCGTCCGCCGGCTCCTGCCCCGCTACGGCGGCGACGCGCTCTACCGCAACGGCCTCTCCATCCACACGGCGATGGACCCGGTCCTGCAGGCCCACGCCCAGCGTGCGGCGCGCGCCGGCCGTCATCAGACCGCGCTCGTCGCCCTCGACCCGCGCACCGGCGACGTCCTGGCGCTCGCGGGCGGGCGAGACTTCGCCGAAAGCCAGTTCAATCGCGCGACCCAGGCCCTGCGCCAGCCCGGCTCCGCCTTCAAACCCTTCGTCTACGCCGCGGCGCTCAAGATCGGACTGACGCCCGCGACCCTCCTGCGCGACCTGCCCAAGACCTACCCGGGCCAGGGCGGCGGCTGGTCTCCCGCGAACTACGACGGCGTCTATCACGGCACGGCCACGATGCGCGAGGCCCTGGCCCACTCGCTCAACGCGGCGGCCCTGGACCTGGCCGCGCGCGTCGGCCTCCAGCGCGTGCGGGAACTGGCCCGCGCCTGCGGGATCGCCGGCCCCCTGCGCGACGACCTGGGCCTGGCCCTGGGCTCGAGCGAAGTGGGCCTGCTCGAACTGGTCGCCGCTTACGAGCCCTTCGCGGCCGAGGGCCGGCGCGCCGAGCCGCGCCTGGTGACGGCGGTGTTGGACTGCGAAGGAGCCGCGCTCGAGGCCTCGGCGCCGCAATCCAGCGCGGTCCTCGATCCGGCCGTGGCCTCGCTGACGACCTCGCTCCTGGAGAGCGTCGTCAAGGAAGGCACGGCGCGCTCGCTCAAGACCCTCGGCTTCACCCTGCCCGCCGCGGGCAAGACGGGCACGACCAACGACGGGCGCGACGCCTGGTTCGTCGGCTACACCACCGCGCTGCTGGCCGGCGTCTGGGTGGGAGACGACCGGAACCGCGCGCTGAAGCTCACCGGCGCCAAGGACGCCCTGCCCCTATGGGCCGCCTTCATGAAGGAAGCCTCCGCTGATCGCGAGGGCGGAGACTTCATCCTCGCCGAGGGGGTGGCGGAAGTCGCGATCTGCCCGGAATCGGGGATGCCGGCGCGGGCGGGCTGCCCGAGGAAGCTCGTGGAGCTTTTCATCTCCGGGACCGAGCCCCTAAGAGAGTGCGCCCTGCACCGCGGCGGCATCATGGGCTGGCTCGGCCGTCTGACGCGGCGCGCCGGGTCATTCTCCTCGTCGAGGAATCCTTGATTTTCGGGGGAAAATCATGTTGAATGAGACGCTCGCCGGCGATGGTCAGGCCCGGCGTCAAATAGGAGAGTCAAACCAAATGGCGAAGAAGGCGAATGCGGCGTTCATGAAGCCCCTCACCCCGAGCGAAAAGCTCGCGGAGGTCGTCGGCAACAAGCCCTTGCCGCGCACCGAGGTCGTCAAGAAACTCTGGGCCTACATCAAGAAGAACAACCTTCAGGACAAGAAGAATAAACGCAACATCAACGCGGATGCGATTCTGAAGGCGGTTTTCGGCGGAAAGTCCGTCGTCAACATGTTCGAGATGACGAAGTTGGTCAGCAAGCACCTCAGCTGATCTTATCTTCCAGGGGCCCGGCTAGGGCGCGAGCCCGCGGGCCCCTGGAATTTTTCCGTCACCATAACCAGCCGTCCTTGAAGCGCTCCATCAACTCGGGCAGGGCGCCCCTGGCGTAGGCGCTCGCCAGCGCGTCGTGGTGGCGGTTGAGCAGCCCTGCCTGCTCGGTGCGGATCACCGTCCAGAAAATCGCCTGGGCCTCAAACGCGTCGTGCTGACCTTCATCCCCGCGGGCGCGCGGTTCCTTGCGGCTGACGGCGAAGTAATGCCGCAGGGAATGGAGCAGGATCGCGGCGAGCAACTCCTTGGAGGCCGGGGCCAGCTGGCGATCCATCGTGATCACGTCGTTTCGGGAATCGTAGAATTCATAGGTCAGCCGACTCGAGGCGATATCGTCCCAGACCAGCTTCGGAAGAGTTTCAAGAGCGACCATGTACTCTAGGAACGCCCCCTGCCGCTCCAAGGCGCCGGGCCGAAGGCGGGCGATCTTTTTCAACTCATCTCCGCGCTCTTTGGCCGTGGCCTTTATGAAGGATAGGATATCCTCCAACGGCGGCTCCTCGCCGGCGGCAATGCGCGCGCGGGCTTGCGGGTAAGATGGAGGCAATTGACCTAAGACGGAGGTCCAATCTCTTGCCATGGCAAAAGAGGCTTCCAAGGAAGAGTCCGACGCCGCACGGCCCGGGCTGATGCAGAGCAAAACACCGCACACACCGGTCAACGCGACTCGGTTAACGCTCATAGAGGAACTCATCTAGAAACGCCTTCACGTCCCCGGACGTAATCGCAAAACCAAGCCCGTTGAACTCGTTGACGCGGCTCATGATGAAATCGTTGACGCCCACCACCCTGCCGTTCATGTCCACGAGCGGCCCCCCCGAGTTGCCCGGATTCATGGTCGCATCGGTCTGAAGATAGGTGACTGCGACTCCGCGGCGGTCCTTTTGACCCTCCTTCGGCGGAAAGTAGCGGGCGGCGCCGCTGACGATTCCCCTGGAGACGGAAAAAGGCAGCCCCAACGGGTAGCCCATCGTCGCGACCGTTTCACCTTCCTGCAGATCGCGTTCGGATATCTCCAGGGCAGGCCAGTCGACTCTTTCCGATTTTATCCGGAGAAGGGCAAGATCCCTGCTGGGTTGCACGGCGATTACCACGCCCGGCATTGCAGTCCTTTTGTCGCTGAGCGCAATTTGGAATTCCGCGCCCATCTCAGCGACGTGGGCGGCGGTCACCACGTATCCCCGAGGATCGACGATGAACCCCGTCCCGATGCCTCCCCCCACGAGCACCCTGACTACGGAAGGCTTGACCTGGGCGACCAAGTCGGAGAAGTTCGCGTCGATTCCTGCGAACGAAGGAATCCTCGCCGAGGTGTGCGCGCTGCCATCAACCGGGGATTCCCGCGCCGCCTCCTGGAACCCCGGCAATGGATCTTTGTCCCATTGAATCGCGAACTCGGACGCAAAGGCCGAAACGGAGGCGGCAGTTCCAAACGCCACGACAAGCAATAGGTTTTTCGATGATCGCGCCATGATCGTCATATAGTCCCACCCCCTTGAATATCTCCCATTGACTTTGGCAACCAATTCCAATCCGACTCAAGGCATCCTATTATGAGGAAGAAACGCCTCCAGGAATGCCTTCACGTCGCCGGGTGTGATCGCATAAGCGATCCCATGGAACTCTCTGACTGCGCTGATGAGCACAGCGTTGACTCCCACCACCCTTCCGTTCATATCCACGAGCGGCCCACCTGAATTCCCCGTATTGATGGCCGCATCGATCTGGATATAGGTGGATGCGCATCCGAATGCGTTGCCCTCCTGCGGTTTCTGACGGCTGATGCCGCTGACGATTCCCAAGGAAACGGAGAAAGGCAGGCCCCACGGGTAGCCCATCGTCGCGACCGTTTCACCTTCTTGCGGATCGCGTTCGGATATCTCCAGGGCGGGCCAGTCGACCCTTTTGGATTCTATCTGGATGAGGGCGAGGTCCCTGGCGGGTTGAACGGCGACCAAGACTCCCGGCACGCTCGCATGATCGTTAAGCTTGATTTCAAATTTCGAGAAATTCTTAACCACATGGGCATTGGTTATCAAGTACCCCCGAGAATCGACGATGAACCCCGTTCCGCCTCCCGTCTCCGTACGCACCTTGACCACGGAAGGCTTGATCTTCGCCACTAATTCAGGAAAAATCGTATCGATTTTTGAAAACGCAGGAATCTCCGCCGGAGGGGGCGCAAACTTGGCTGCCGCTATCTCCTGTGCCGCGTCCTGGAACCCCCCCAACGGATCTTGGTCCCATTGAGGCTTAAAATCGACCGCAAAAGCCGAAACGGCGGCGACCGCCGCCAACGTCGCGACAAGAGGTGATTCTTTTGATAATCGCGCCATGATTGACATAGAGCTCTATCCCTTATCTTCTCAACCGACTCAGCGCCGCCTCAAGAACCATGTCTTCTGCCTGCCCTCTCGGCATAGCGCCGTTCATCTCGCGGATGATGTCTGCCATGACGTGGAATTCGTCGTCTTCGCTCGCGCTCACGGTTACGTCCGGCTCGATGCCGCCTTGGCCCGTCCCGCCTTTCTGGACGGACCTTCCGTTGGGCGTGTACCACCATTCCTGAGTCAGCTTCAGCCTGGATCCGTCGTCGAAGGGGACCGTCGTCTGGGTGGTGCCTTTGCCGTAAGTCCTGGAGCCGACGATCTCCGCTCGCCCGTGGTCCTGCAAGGCCCCGGCCAAATCTTCGCTTGCCGACGCGGTCTTGCCGTTGACTAGGACGGCAACCGGCAGGCCGGCGAATTCGCCGTCCCAAGGCGCCGTCCATTGCCAGGTCGTGCCGTCCAGTCTTCGCGCGGACATGACTTGCTGCCCCTTCTGGAGAAACGCCGCGCTCAGCCAGAGGGCGGGGATCAGGCTGCCTCCGCCGTTGTTTCGCAGATCGAGGACGAGCGAGGACATCCCCAGCCCACGCAACCGCCGAAGCTGCTCGAGAGCCTGCTTGTCCGCGTCGTCGCGAAAAGAGCCCAGATAGAAGTACCCGACGCCGCCGTCAAGCATCTTCGCATGCAGGTTCGGGGTTGGCACCACGGCTCGGTTCAGGGAAATCGAAAGCGTGGACGGCCCTCCGCTGGCGGGATTCGCGCGCCGGATGGTCAGATCGATCCGCGTTCCCTCGGGTCCCCGGATTTTTTTACCCGTGGCCTGCTGCGACAACGGCCGGACGTCCTCGCCGTCGACGGCGACGATCTCGTCTCCTTCCAAGAGGCCGGCCTGCTGCGCCGGAGAGCCGGGCAACGGATAGTCGATGACCTGGGGCCGGCCCTCCTCTTTCTTGACCAGCAGGGCGCCGATGCCCCCATAGAGTCCTTCGTTGCCGTCCAGGAACTTCTGGTATGCCTGAGGCGTGAAGAATTCGGCAAGCGGATCGACATCTTTGGCGAGACGGGACATTCCTTCATAGAAAGCCCTCGTCCGTTCCTGAGGGTCCGAAGACTTCCCCTCGATCTCCTTGGAAAGAGACTGGATGCGGCCAAGGACGTCCGGCGGCAGATCCTGCTCACGCATGAGACGCGGCAGGCCAAGCGGCCTAGCCGTCCGGTCGGCCCTCACCGTCGCTTCGGCCAGGAGAAAAGCTGGCGCGAGGCCCTGCGTTTGGGCCCCAACTCGTTGAGAACTCGCCGATGCGCCCGCAAAGATCATCATGGCAAGCAGCCTGCGACCTCTGGCGGCGCGACTATCTCTCACCTTGAACTTTTCACCAACCGAAGTTGAAAAAGCCGCGGATATGCGTCTTCATCAGAGCGACGGTCGCATCCGCAGGAGTTTGGGAATTCCCAGGTTCAGGTATCGAGTAACAACCGAACGCGCCGCTAAAGCTAAACAATTGGGGGTCGTCGCCTTTCCAAGAACTGGACTTGACGGCCAGGGCAGCGCCCGGGACATCGAGTGCCTTCTTCGTTTCTTTCATGAAGGCAATCTTGTCGCCCACTTCCAGGAGAAAGGGAGATCTCGGATCCTGGTTTTTCATGTCCGTGACGTCAAGAATGCAAAATGAGACGCCGGGGACGGTCACGATCTTCGCGGCATGCTCTGCGGAGAGAATCCGGCCCTGGTGGAACATGATGCGGGAACCCTGGGATGGAGGAAGGGGGATCTCCTGTTTAGCCAGCAAATTTGCGGTCGCGGGCAGTTCATTGAGTCCGCGCTCACCGGTCACCCATTCGACCGGCACGAAGCGCGCCGAGTTCCGGACTCTCGTGTTTTCCGTCTGGATTCTCTTTAGAATCACCCGATGATCCGAGCCCAGCATCTGATCCATGTTTCCCGGATCTGCCGCGCCCGCCGAAACGCATCCCCCCAGAACCGCAACGGCCATCGCCAGCTTGATGTCCCATCTTCCGTTCATAGTATTCCCCCTGAAGTCATCCTGCGCTCTCATCTGCCTGGATCGGCGCCGTCTTGCGGCTATGGTAGCGAGACGTTCATTGTCCGCCCTAGGGCCTTTGGGGAAGTTTTAATGCGGCAAAGGACCCATAAACGACATTTTGTAAATATCATATTAATATCAATATTCGTTCTCGTGAGCCCGCAAAGCGTCTCCCGCATTGTGCTCTAATCCCTTCCGGAACCAATCCAGGAGACTCCATGAACAAAAGACCGGCGGCCGCATTGTTTCTGGCAATGACCGTGATCTCGGGAAGGGTTCACGCGGGGTTCGAGCCTCAAGTGATCTACGGCAGCGATGACCGGCTCGACCTCTACCAGGTCCAGGACCGGAAACTGCTCGAACTCGCGGACTCCACGGTGGGGTTGTTCATGTCCTTTGACGTCAGGACCGAGGGAGACAAGGCCGTTCTTTTCACGCACCCTTACGGGGAAAAACTCAACCTCTGCAAGGAAGAGCCGTTCTGGGAGCAAAACGCGGGCGCGTTTTGCTCCGGAGCTCTCGTCGGGCCCGATGTCATTCTGACCGCCGGCCATTGCCTGGAATCCGAACTCGACTGCTCCGTCACTAAGTTCGTTTTCGGCTTCGCCATGACCAAGGCGGGCGAACAGCCTGCTTCGGTCGACATCAACGAAGTTTACAGATGCGTCGGCCTGCTCGGCCGCGAGACGCGGAAGAAAGGCCCCGATTGGGCGCTCGTCAAGCTCGACCGACCCGTCGAAAACCATGCCGTTCTCAAACTCGATATGTCCGGGACGCTGGCCAACGGCGATCCTGTGTTCTCCATCGGCCACCCCGCCGGGCTGCCCAAGAAGATCGTCGGCGGCGGCAAAGTGCGGGATATCTCGCCCCAAGGCTTCTTCGTGGCCGCCATCGACGCCTACGGCGGAGACTCGGGCAGCCCCGTCTTCAACGCCAAGAACGGCCTCCTGGAGGGGATCCTCGTGGCCGGCGAGAGAGATTTCATCTATAAAGGAGACTGCCGCGTCTCGAAAGTCTGCGCCGAAGACGACTGCCGCGGCGAGGACGTCACGAAGCTGAGCTCCGTGGCCTTTCCTCGCGCCGAGGCCGCCGCCACTGCGAGGCTGAATCCATTGGGCGAGCGGTTATCCAAGCTTCTCGAACAACAGGCCGCGACACTCATCCCGTAGGCTCGGCGCCCGCAGGAAGGCGTCTAGGCCTATTGTTTCTTCGTGATTAGGTCCATTGCCTCATGCCCGAAATACGCTTCCTTGTCATATTAAGGGCATGCTTATGATCGCTGCGCTGTCCTCGTTCCTTCTGTCCGCCCACGCCGCCCAGCAGGCGCCTCTGCCCAGCCTCGCGGTGGAGCGCCACCATCTGGCCAACGGCCTGACCGTCCTCCTGCTCGAGGACCATTCCAGCCCCATCGTCGCGGTCAACGTGTGGTACTCGGTCGGCTCCAAGAACGAGGAGCCGGGGCGGACCGGCTTCGCCCACCTTTTCGAGCATTACATGTTTGAGGGCTCCGAGCATGTGGCTCCGGGAGGCTACTTCAAGACATTATTGGGGATGGGCGGCGAAATCAACGCCAACACCACCAACGACCGCACGGATTATTACGCGGTGGTGCCTTCCCAGAATCTCGAGGAAGTCCTGCGCCAGGAAGCGGACCGCATGGGTTTTTTGAACATTGATCATCCGGGTCTTGATAAGCAGCGCGCCATCGTCAAGAACGAAAAACGCCTGGGAGAAAACCAGCCTTACGGCGGCGCCTGGGAGGGCATCAACGCGGCCACCTGGGACAAGAACCATCCCTACGCTTGGCCCGTCATCGGCTCCATGAAGGACTTGGACGCGGCGAGCCTCGAGGATGTTAGAAAATTCCACGATTCGTACTATCGTCCCAACAACGCCGTGCTCGTCGTCTCGGGAGACCAAAGCAGCGCGGCCACCCTCGAGCTCGTCAACAAATGGTTCGGCACGATTGCGGCGGGGCCCACGCCGCCCGCCCTGCAAAAACCTCCCGTCTCGACGAATCCCGGCCGCCGGGAACTGACGTTGGAAGACGATAAGGCTCAATTGCCGATGCTGTTTCTTTCCTTCCGCATCCCGGGCAAGGGCAAGCCGGACTGGCAGGAAGCCTCGGTCGCCGCGCAAGTCTTGGGAGGCGGACGAAGCTCGCGTTTGGTCCAATCGCTCCAGTACGACAAGCGCCTCGTGCTTGAAGTAAGCGCCTCGGTGATGGGTCTGGTGGAGGACGATATCTTTCTCATCCAGGCGATGCCGGCTCCCGGTGTGTCGATGAAAGACGTGGAGAAGGCAATCCGCGCCGAGTTGGACTTATTCTCCTCCCGGGGACCCTCCGAGCAGGAGATGCAGCGCGTTAAAGCCGGCATGCGCACCGCAACTCTCAATACCCTGCAGAACGCCGAAAATGTGGCGGCCCAATTGGCCGAGGGTCAAGCTCTTTTTAATCAGCCTGACGCCGTCGTAGCCGAACTCAAAGAGATCGCCAAAATGAGCCCGGCCGCTCCGAAGGCCGCGGCGGGGCGGTTTTTGACGCCTTCAAACACGGCCGCAATCAGCATCATTCCAAAATCCGGAGTCTCCTGGTGAACAAGTTGCTCTTCTGTCTCGTTGTCTTGCTTTCCGTCGCCGCGCGCGCGCAAGCAGACCCGCTCCCTCCTCCCAGCCAAGAGCCCGACCGGACGACGACCGTCGCTCCCAGCCCCGCCAAACCCTTTCTCATAGCACCCCTCAAAGAGGGCCTGCTCGGCAACGGCGTCAGGCTGGCCTTAATGGAACTCAATCGTCTGCCTCTGGTCTGCGTGAACATAGTCCTGCCGATGGGCGGTTCGGCGCTGGATTTGCGGGAAAAATCAGGATTGGCCTCGCTGGTGGCGTCGCTGATGACGGAAGGCTCCGGCGCGCTCAATGGAAGCCAGTTTGCGCAAGCCCTCGATGACATAGGCGCCTTGATCCATGTCGCCGTTTCGAGGGATGCTCTCTCAGTCGTCGTCTTCGCCGCCAAGGAGAATATCGGCCAGGCCTTAGGCCTGGCCGCCCAGGCCATCCGCAAGCCGACTTTGCCTCAAGCCGATTTTGACCGAATTAAGGACGAGATGCTCGCCGGCCTGCGGCAGGAGAAGGGCAATCCCGGCTCCCAGGCCGAGAAGAAGCTGAATCTTCGACTCTACCCCGACCACCCCTACGGCGCGGCTGCCGACGAGGCGAGCGTCGCCGCCTTGACTTTGGCCGACGCCGAGAACTTCGCCGAGAACCGTCTAAGCCCACAGGGCGCCATCATCGCCGCCGGCGGAGACATCTCTCTTCCCGAGTTCGAGGCCATGGCCGCCAAGCACTTCGAATCCTGGAAGCCTCAAAAGGGAGCGTCAATCGCCTCGGGGGGCGCGCCCTCCTCTTTAAACCAAACCGCCCAGGGCATCATCATCGACTTGATCGATATGCCGGGTTCCCTGCAGTCCTCCATCCGAGCCGGCCAACGCGGCATCACGCGCAACGACCCGGACTACATGGCCCTGGCCGTGATGAATTTCTTGCTCGGCCGCGACAGCATCGTGTCGCGCTTGGGCCACAACCTTCGGGAAGTCCACGGCTGGACTTACGGCGCCCGATCCGACCTTGAGGCGCTCAAGCTCGCCGGCGCGCTCACCATCGAAGCCGACGTGCAGACCGACGCCACCGCTGCGGCCGTCGGCGAGATTCTTAAGGAACTCAATCGCCTCAGAGATGAAGAGGTCCCCGCCGCGGAGTTAGACGCCATCAAGCACCTCATGGCCGGACACTTCATGCAAAGGCAACAGACCGTCCAAGCCCTCGCGTCCCAGGCTTCCACGATCGAGCTCTACGGACTGCCGACCGACGAGCTGGCCGCCTACCGCGACCGCGTCATGGCGGTCACCCCGAAACAGCTCCAGGCCGTCGCGCGCAAGTACCTGCGCCCGGAAAGCCTACAGATAGCGATCTCCGGCGACGCCGCGAAAGTCATTGAGGGCCTGTCGGCCATCGGCCGGGTCCGCGAGTTTTCCGCGGATGGACGGCCTAAGCCGGCGGGATTCTTCTAACCACGGCCCACATTGCCGCGAAACTTCCCAGGGGTCTGGTGGCGCGTACGGGATTTGAACCCGTGATCTCTGCCTTGAGAGGGCAGCGTCCTAGGCCGCTAGACGAACGCGCCACCCGAACCCCGGAATGCGTGCTTGGCGTATTTTAGCACGGAGAAGAGCCCCTAAGCAATCGACCCATGACCGCCCGCATCCCGCGCGAACTCCTCTTCGGCAACCCCGAAAAGGCCTCTCCCAAGATCTCACCGGACGGGCGCCATTGGGCCTACCTCGCCCCGGACGAGGGGGTCTTGAACATCTGGGCCGGCCCGGAGGGCGGCCCGGCCAAGCCCCTGACCGCGGACCGCGGCCGCGGCATCCGCCAGTTCCTCTGGGCCGAGGACCAGCGCTCCCTCCTGTACGTCCAGGACAAGGACGGCGATGAGAACTGGCACCTCTATCAGACCGAGCTGGCCGGCGGCGCCACGCGCGACCTCACGCCCGTACCGGGCGCTCAGGCCCAGATCGTCGCCACCGAGCCCCGTTTCCCCGACGAGTTGCTGGTCGCCCTCAACGACCGCGACCCCCGCGCTCACGACGTCTATCGCGTGAGCCTCAAGGACGGCTCGCGCCGCCTCGAAGCGACGAACCCCGGCGACATCATCGGTTGGCTGGCCGACCTGGACTTCAAGATCGGCGCGGCCAAGGCCATTCGCCCGGACGGAGGCTCCATCCTGCGCCTGCGTCAAGGCGAGGGCTGGCGGGACTTCCTCTCCTGCGGTCCCGACGATCAGATCGGGGCCCACGGCTTCGCGCCGGATCGAAAGAACATCTACATCGAATCCAGTCTCGACCGGGATACCGCCGCGCTCCTGGAGATGTCCCTCGACGGGAAGTCGGTGAAGACCTTGGCCGAGGACGAAGACTCCGATCTCGCCGGCGCGCTGGTCCACCCCCGCGACTACCACGTCGAGGCCGCCGCCTTCGAGGCCGACCGCGTCCGCTGGCAGGTTCTCGACCCAAGCCTGGCAGCCGACTTCAAAGCCTTCGAGAGCCTGGATGGGGACGTCACCATCGTCAGCCGCGACGACGCGGACGCCGTGTGGTACCTCCTCGTCAACCGCCCCGACCGCTCCCCCTCCTTTTGGCGTTGGGACAGGGAGGCGCGCAAGGCGAAGTTCTTGTTCGCCGCGCGCCCCAAGCTGGACGGCTACGACTTGGCCCCCATGACCCCGGTCTCCTTCGCCGCCCGGGACGGCCTGAAGGTCCGCGCGTATCTGACGGTTCCAGTCGGGCGTCCGGCGCGGGGCCTCCCCCTCGTCGTGCTCGTCCACGGCGGGCCCTGGGTCCGGGACCGCTGGGGCTTCCAGCCGGAGGCCCAGTGGCTGGCGGACCTGGGATTCGCCTGCCTCCAGGTCAACTATCGCGGCTCGACGGGATTCGGCAAGCGCTTCCTGCACGCCGGAGACCGGGAGTGGGGCGCAAAGATGCAAGATGATCTGACCGACGCCGTGAAATGGGCGGTCGCCTCCGGGGCGGCGGACCCCAAGCGCGTCGCCATCTACGGAGGCTCCTACGGCGGCTACGCGGCGCTGGCCGGCGCGGCCTTCACCCCCGGGCTGTACCGCTGCGCGGTCGACGTCGTGGGCCCCTCGAACCTCATCACCCTCATCCGGTCCATCCCGCCCTACTGGGAACCGATGAAACGCGTCTTCGACCTGCGCGTGGGCGACGTGGACAAGGAGCCGGAGTTTCTCCAGTCGCGCTCTCCCCTCTTCCACGCGGACCGCATCGAGATCCCCCTCCTCATAGCCCAGGGCGCCAACGATCCGCGCGTCAAGGTCGCCGAGTCCGAGCAGATCGTGTCGGTCCTGCGCGCCAAGGGCAAGCCCGTGGAGTACCTGCTCTTCCCCGACGAGGGCCATGGCTTCGCCAAGCCGGCCAACCGCCTCAAGTTCTACGCGGCCGCCGAGGAGTTCCTCTCCCGCCACCTCGCCTCTTGAACTTCCGGCCCCCCGGCGATCTATAATATCCGGGTGCGCTCAGGAGTTTTGCCGCTTTTTCGCCATCTCACCTCCGTTCCCACCGCCCCCTTCCGCGAGAAGGCCGTCTCGCGCAAGGTCCTCAAGTGGATCGCCAAAAATCTCGGGAGCCGCGTCACGGTCCGAAAGTTCCGCGGCGGCTTGGTCGTCTCGTATCGCGGCGCGGGGAAGGGCCCCGCTCTGGCCTTGGCCGCGCATCTCGACCATCCCGCCTTTCGTTTGGAGAAGGTCACGCGCAAAGGCGCGGCAGCCTTCCTTCAAGGAGGATTGCCTCCTCATCTCCTGCCCGGCGCGGAGATCGAGGCCTTTCCGGCCGTTCCCAAGAACAACATTCCTCTCGCCCGCGGCGTCATCGGCCTCCCGCCCAAGCCCGGAGGCCTTTGGTCCATCTCCTGGACCGTCCCGCCCAAACGCGGCTCCAAGCCCGTCTTCGCCGTGCTGTCTTTGACGCCTTATGAAGTGAAGGACGGCTGGCTGTCCTCGCGCTCGATCGACGATCTGCTGGGCTGCGCGGTCGCGCTTGAGGCGATGAGACGGCTCGTCGCCGCAAAAGCGAAAACGAATCTCAACGTGCTTCTCAACCGAGCCGAGGAAGTCGGTTTCATAGGCGCCTTGGACATGATCCGTTCCGGCGTTCTTTCCGTCGCGGACTCCTATCTTTCCATTGAGTCTTCCCGCGAGATGACGGGCTCCAGGCCCGGCAAGGGTCCGACCATCCGCCTCGGCGATAAGGCCACGGCATTCGACCCCAACCTGCTCGCCCTGCTCGACTCGGCCGCCGAACGCCTGAAGAAGAAAGGCGCGCTCATCCAGCGCCTGCGCCTGACCGGCGGGACCTGCGAGGCCACGGCCTATCTCGCCTTCGGCTTCGAGTCCGCGGGGGTGGCCGTGCCCCTGGTCAACTACCACAACGGCTGGGGGGCGAAGGCGGTCGCGCCGGAGCGAGTCCGCGTCTCGGACGCGGAAGGCGCGGTGCTCATCCTCGTCGAAACGGCGCGGCAATTCCCGTCCAAGATCCTGCGCGGCGCCCTGCGCGCCAGGCTGACGGCCCGCCGCGCCCTTGCGTCGCGAGCCCTCGCAATTGGCTAGAATCGCCCTATGAGAAAATCCCTCGTCCTCCTCTGCGTCCTCCTTGCCGCCGCCCCCTTCGCCGCCGCCTCCTCGGCTTCCCCGTTTGCCGACTTCGAGACGCGCGTCCGCGGCGAACTGATCAAGCCCCTCGCCCTGGACCTGGGCGGCCTGCTCGGCTCCGCCTCGGCTCACACCGGACGGTCCCTCGGCTTGCCCGGCTTCTGGGCCGGCGCGATCGGCGCGGCTCAGTTCAGCCCGGACAAGAACGACCTCATCCTGCGCGACTCGGGCGTGAAGGCCTTCGGCCTGCCCATGCTGGAAGTCGGCGTCGGCCTGCCCTTCAAGGTGGACGTCATCGCCCGCGGCATGAAGATCTACGACGCGAGCATCTTCGGCGCCGGCCTGCGCTACGGCCTGTACCGCACGGACCTCATCGACACCTTCCTGCCCAACGTCTCGCTGGCGGCTTTCGGCGACCGGGTCAACCATAAGTCCTTCTCCGCCACCCACGGCGGCTTCGACGCGGCCGCGACCTGGAACCTTCCCATCGTCAAGCCCTTCTTCGTGGCCGGTTTCGACGTGACCGCGCTGAAGGTCGGCGCGGCCGCCGCGCCCGGCGTCGCGGGCATGTCCGCGACCGCCCGCGGCTCGCGTTTCTCCGTCGGCGCGGAGCTGACGCCCTTTCCCTTCGTCGCCCTGCGCGGAGCCTGCACCTTGCGCCACGGCATGTCCGGCTTCGACGCGGGACTCGGCGTCAAATTCTGAGATGAAGTCCTACACGCGCGGGGGCGACCGTGGAGAGACGGGCCTCTTCGGCGGAACGCGCGTGCCGAAGAATCATCCTCGAATCGCGGTCTACGGGGCCCTGGACGAACTCAACAGCGCCCTCGGCGCCGCCCGCGCGGCCCGCGCCTCCGACCCGTCGCTCAAAGTCGTCGACGAGGCCCTGGCCCGCGTGCAGTCCGAGTGCTTCGCCGTGGGGACGATCCTCGGCGCGCCCGCGGGCAAGCTCCCCGCGCCCTACGACCGGGGCATGCCTTCGCGCGCCGTGGCGCGCCTGGAGTCCGAGATCGACGCCTGGGACGCGGAGCTGGCCCCGCTGAAGGCCTTCGTCCTGCCCGGCGGAACGACGGCGGGCGCCGCGCTCCATCTCGCGCGGGCCGTCTGCCGCCGGGCCGAGCGCGAGACCGTAGAGCTGGCCGCGCACGAGATCGTGGCTGAGGGAGTACTCGCCTATCTCAATCGGCTCTCAAGCTGGCTCTTCGTCGCGGCGCGCTGGGTCAACCGGAAGCAGGGACGACCCGAGACTCTCTGGATTAGAAGTTGAGTCCCGCGCCGACCGAGAAGTAGTTCTGGTCGGAGAAGCCCTTCTGGGTGTAGCGCTGATAGGCGGCCTTCACGTTGAGCATCTGCAGGCCCACCGTGCCTCCGAGTTCTACAGCATTGGACGGCTCGGCGCCCATCTTGAACTTGGTGTGAGTGTAGGAGACGTAGGGCCGCACCATCGGCAGAGTCTTAATCTTGAGCTTGGCGTTGAAGCTGGTGTCCGGAAAGCCTTGCACGACGGCGCCGAAGCCGCTCAGCGACAGGGCCGGGGCCTCGCGGGCGCCGCTGCCTGCGAGGTCCTTGTCGTAGACGCTCTTGACGACCTCCGCGCTCGCCTCGAGGATGAGGAACTTCGCCCCCGCAAAGGCGCTCACGTCGGTCTGACCCATGTTGAAGGCGGTCGCGCGCGCGGCGCCCGCACGGCGGCGAGAGGCGTCCGTCGTTCCCGCCGCCGCCAGATCATCCGAGTGGCGCGTGAACAGGACCGAACCGCCGACGTCCACCGCGGCCAGGCCCGAGCCGAAGGTCTCGCTTCCCTCGGAGGATCGGCCGGCCATCTTTCGCCCGTGGGAACCGCCTCCTGGAGTGAGCGAGAAAGTCAGGTCGGCGCCGACGAAGCTCTTCTTGTAGCCGTTGGTCTTCGGCTGGACGCCCGCCTGCGCGCCCAGCGCCACGGGTCCGGTCTCATAACCGCCCCGCAGGGCGAAGGTGTTGAAGGATCCGCTCGAGGAGTCCGTGCGATAAGTGGAGAAAGACGGCTCCAGGTAGATCGCGTCGGTCAGATCAAGAGAGGCCTTGGCCTTCGTTCCCCGATAGTTGTCGGAGCCGAGGACCTGGTCGACGCCGAGACTGACGCCCATGGCGGCGGCCGGCACGGCGAGAGACGCAAGAATGACAAACACGGGGAGGGACTTTTGCATACCGCTATTCTACATATATCTTTGGAAATAATGCCGTAACCTGGTTTTTTTACAATAAATTGATGCGCTTCTTCGCTCATGATGGCCGGACCACGCATGGGCCCTCGACCGTCGAGGAGTTGATGGCTTTGCCGAGCTTCGACGGCGATACCCTCGTCTGCCCCGTGGGAGCGAGCGACAGCAACGACTGGAAACCGGCTCTAGCCTATCCCCCCTTCCGCTCGGCCCTGCTGGCCCCCGCCGCCCAGCCGGCGCCCGAGCCGCCCCCGCCCCCGCCGCGCCCCGTTGCGACCGAATCCTGTCCGCGGTGCGCCGATCTCAACCCCGAGGGCGCCCGGTTCTGCAACGCCTGCGGCGCGCGCATGGACGGGACCATAGAGCCGCCGGACCCAGTCCCAGCGACCGACCTCTCCGCCCCGGTCGAGCCCCTGGTGGACCTCCCTGCTCCCTTCGTTCCTCCCGTCGCGGAACCGGCGCCTATCGCCGCTCGGCCTCTCGTGGACGCCGCTGCCCGGCGCAAGGCCATGATCGCCGCCGTCGTCGTCGCCGTCGCGGCAGGCGGCGGCCTCGGTTGGTGGCTGCTGCGCCCCGCGAAGATGCCTCCTCCGAGCCTCGATCTTACCCTCGCCGTTCCCGAGCCATCCCATCCGGCCCCGATGCCTCAGAGCTCCGCGGCCTCCAGGCCGGTCGAACCCCCCGTCCCGGCCGCTCAGCCCGTCCTCGCGGCGCCCGCCCCCGCCCCCGCTCCCATCCTGCGCCGCGCACCCAAGCCCAAGCCCGCGGCGAGGGCCGAAACGACGGTCGCCAAAAGGGCGGCGAAGGCCGCGGTCAAGGCCGCCGCCGAGGCAGGCCAGCAACCCGCCGCCGCCCTGAAGGATGCGGTCCCGCCCACCGACCGGGGTTTCATCCTTCCGGGAATCCCGCGGCCGATCTCCAAGTCTGCGGCCAAGGATCCCCCGCCCGCCGCCAAGCCGCAAAAGCCGTCGCAGACGCCGGTCGAAGATGAGGGCGCCGCGCGCCAGGTGCGCGAGCAGTTCGATTTCTGCTCCCAGCTCCTGGCTCAGGGCGCCTTCGCCGACCACTTCGACACCTGCCTGTGCGCCGACGCGCGCGCCGCGGATCCGTACCGCGGCCGCCGCGGCTTCTACGCCGGCTCCCTCGAGAAAGCCTCCTCCGGGGGACGCCTCGAGACCAAGGTCGAGATTCTCTCCGTGAAACTGGAAGAGACCTCCGCCACGGTGAGCGCCCGCTGGAAGGTCCGGCCTTCCGACGCCGGTCGCGAGGCGGCCGAGAAGTGGCGGCTGGAAGACGGTCTCTGGTGCCGCGCGCCTTGAACCGCGCTAGAACCCTAGGATCGGGCGCAGAACGCCCTCATCGCCCACCACGACGGAGACGAAGCGCTCCGGGTCCAGACGCGAGCGCGCGGCGGCCTGGGCGGACTCCGGCGTGACCGCCGCCAGCCGCTCCTGATATCCCGCCATCACCTCCGCGGGGTCTCGCCCGGTCTCCGCCACCGCGGCCAGATAGCTGGCCACGCGATCGAGCGAGGCCAGTCGCATCAAGAAGAGTCCGGCCAGATGGCGCTTGGAGGAGGCGATGACGTCCGCGGCGACGGGCTCGGCGCGCAGGCGCTCGGACTCGGCGCGGATTTCGTTTAAGGCCGCCTGGACCGCGTCGGGCCGCACGTCCGCGCCAGCCGACCAGACCGTGCCGCGCCCGTACACCTCCAGAGACGAGTACGCCCCGTAGGTGTAGCCGCGCCGCGTGCGCAGGTTCTCGAAAAGGCGGGAGTTGGCGGTGCCGCCCAAGGCGTGGTTGGCCACGATGAAGGCGAGATAGTCCGGGTCGCAGGGCGTCAGGGAGGAGGTGTGGGCGACGACGAGGCTCGCCTGCGCCGAGCCAGGACGAGGCACCAGGACCGTGCGCGCCTTGCCGTGGTCGGGGAGAGGCGGCAGGCAAGCGGGGGCCGCGCCCGCGGGCCAAGACGACAGCGAGCGGCCCAGGAGGCCGCGCGCCTCGTCCGCGCGCAGGTCTCCAACCAGCACCAGGAAGCCGCCCGCCGCCTTGAGGCGCGCGCCGTGGTAGGCGCGCAGGCGCTCGGGGCTGACGGCGCCGATGGCGGCCTCGTCGGCGGCCCCGCGGCCGTAGGGGTGCGCGCCGAAGAGTTCCGCGCGCAGGCGCTCCTCGGCCAGGAAGGACGGCTGGACCCGGCGCATGGCGAGTTCCTCGACGGCGTTCTCGCGCCATATCGCGACCTCGTCCTCCGGGTACGCGGCGGTGTTCATCACGCGCGCGAGCTGGCCGCAGAAAGCGCCGAAGTTCCTGGCCAATCCCGAGCCCGAGACCTTGAGCCACTCCGCCTCGCTGGCCGTGCCCACGGCCCAACCCAGGCCCGTGAAGGCGCGCGCGACGGCCGCCGCGTCCTGGCCCTCGCAGCCCTTGAGCAAGAGCTCCTCGCAGGCCGGCGAGAGGGCGTCCTCTCCCGCGGCCTCGTGAGCGCGGCCCGCGGGCAGGGCCAGGCGCGCCTCGACGAGGGGCAGGCGCGCGTCGCGCACGAGGAGAACCCGCAGGCCGTTCGACAGCTCGAAGCGCACCAGGCTGGGCAGTCGCGCGGAGCGCACGGGCCCGGGCGGCGGCGGCGGCGCGCCGGGACCGCGAGGCTCCTCGGGGGGAGGCGGTTCGGCGGCGAGGGCGGCGGCGGCTGCGACGGGCTCTCCGGGCGCCACCTCCAGGACGGCCCGGCCGCGCGCGCCCAGCCAGCGCTTGGCGGCGCGGCGCACGTCCGTCCGGTCTACCGTCAGCAGGCGCGCGAAATCGCGCGCGAACCGCGCCGGGTCTCCCACGAGGGCCGCGTAGGAGCTCAGCGTCTGCGCGCGGTCGGCCAAGGACTGCTGCCCCTCAAGCCATGCGCGCTCCAGTTGGACCTTGGCGCGGGCGAGTTCCTCGTCGGTCGGACCCTTCGCGCGGAAGCGCTCCACGACCTTGTCGAGCGCGGCCAGGGCCGCGCGCAAGTCCGCGTCCACGCGCAGGGTCACGAAGACCCCGATCAGCTCCGTCCCGCGCGAGTTGTAGTGGCTCGACCAGTAGGGCATGTGCGCGCTGGCCGAGAGCGCCAGGCGCGAACTCTTGACCAACTCCGCGTGGAGCGGGCTGTCCTCTCCGCCGCCCAGGATGGCGGCCAGCGTGATCAGGGACCAATAATCGGCGCCGCCGCGCTTGGGAGCGTGCCAGCCGGCGACCAGCAGAGGGTTCTTGGCCATGGGGTCGCTCACGCGCCGGCGGCGCTCTCCGGTCAGGCGCGGCTCGGAAAGGTCGGGCCCGCGCGGCCGCGGACGCCGCTTGATGGGGCCGAAATGGCGGCGGACCAAGCGCTGGGCCTGCGCGAAAGTGAGATCTCCGACCAGGGCCAGGACCGCGTTGTTCGGGGCGTAGTGGCGGTCGTAGAAGCGGCGGACGTCCGAAAGCGTGGCGGCGCGAAGGTCGGCTTCTTCGCCGATGGTGGCGTGCGCGGCCTCCCAGCGGGTAAAGGCGAGCTCTCCCATGACGACGTCGGTCGCCCGACGGTAGGGCTGATTGGAGTAGCTCTGGCGCATCTCCTCCAGCACGACGCGCTTCTCGATCTCGAGCTCCCGAGGGGAGATCACGAGACCGCGCATGCGGTCGGCCTCGGCCCAGAGCACGGCCTCGAGAGCTCCCGAGGGCACGACCTCGTGATAGGTCGTGTTCGTCTTCATGGTGTAGGCGTTGTCCACGCCGCCATAGGTCTCGACCAGGCGCGAGATTTCGTTGGGAGGGAGGTTCTTCGTGCCCTGGAACATCAGGTGCTCGAAGAGGTGGGCGAAACCGGCTCGTCCCGGCTCCTCATCGAGCGAGCCGACGCGGTAGGTGATGGAGACGGCCACCAGGGGCGCCGCGTGATCCGGCTCCACGGCGACGCGCAGGCCGTTGTCGAGCTTGAAGACGCGCGCGCTCACGCCTTCATCATCCCATATCCGCGGCGCTACATGCTAGAATGGATCTCCGCAGCATGCAACCATGACCTTCGAAGAGTTCCAGAAGAGGTCCCGCTTCGACCCGGACGAGATCCTGGCTTATGCGCGCGGCGGCCTCCTCGCCGACGCCCCCGCCGGCCTGCCCGGTCTGCCCGGCTACCTGCTCCTCCCCTTCCACGAGATCACGCACCTCGATTGGGACGAGGCCTCGGGCACCGGCGTCATCGAGGCGGTGCGCCGCAACCGCTTCGACGACTGGTTCTACGGCTGCCACTTCCTGAGCGACCCGGTGATGCCCGGCTGCTGGGGCGTGGACGCCGTCTGGCAGTGCCTGAAGTTCTTTGCCGCCTGGCGGGGGCTGGCCGGCTGCGACAAGGCGCTGGGCATGGAGAACGTCTCCTTCTTCGGGCAGATCCGCCCCCACGACCAGGCCATCGTCTACCGCGTCGAGGTCGTCTCGGTCGAGCGTTCGGGCGGCGACATCCTGCTGACCGGCAAGGGCTCCGTCTGCGTAGACGACGTGCCGGTCTACACCGTCGCCGGCGCGCAGATCGGCACCACCTTCTGGGAAGCCCCCGACGCGCGGCCGCGCGCGGCGGCCCCGGCGCCCGACGCCCCCCCGATGAGGCCGCTCACCTATGACGAATTCTCCCGCCGCGGCCATCTCACCCGCGCGGAACTCGTCGCGCTCTCGCGCGGGACGCTCGTCAGCGACCCGCCCGGAGAGATCGCGCTCCTGCCCTCCGACCTCATGCTGGAGATCGGCCGCATCGACCGCATCTGCGCCGACCGCGTCACCGGCGAAGGCGAGGTCTCGGCCTCCCGGCCCAACGCCCCGACCGACTGGTTCTACGCCATGACCCCGGGCTTCAAGCCCGCAGCCCTCTCCATCGACGCCGTCTGGCAGTTGATGGGAGTCTTCCAGGCCTGGAGCCGCAACGCCGGCACCGGGCGGGCCCTGGGCTTCGAGCGCGTCGAGATCTTCGACGCGATCCGGCCAGAGGATCGCGACATCCGCTACGAGATCCGCATCCTGAAGACCGTCCGCTCGGAGGAGACTGGAGACGCCTTCGTGCGCGCCGACGCGATGGTCTTCGCGGACGGCCGTCCCATCCTGAGTTGCTCCAACGCCAACGTGGGCTGCCACAAGAACATCCGCTACACGAACTACCCCGCGGCCAGCGAGATGGGATTCGGCGGCAAGCTGAAGACGCGCGCGGCCGGAGGGCGGCCATGACCGTCCTGACGCCCGCCCAGGTGCTGGCGATGATCCCCCAACAGAGGCCGATGCGCTTCATCGAGGACATCCTGGAGATCGACGAGGAACACATCATCGGAACCTACGTGTGGAAGCCCGAGGACTGCGCGGGCTATTCCGCCGCCGGCCTGGTCGTGCCGCCCTTTAAACTCATCGAAATGTCCGCCCAGGTCGGCAGCGTGGCGTGGTGCATCTACCAGATGTCCCTGAGGATTCCCGTCGAGGAGGTCAGCCAGCTCATCGGCTTCTTTACTCAGCTTGAGCAGGGCGTCTTCGTCCACCCGGTCCGTGCGGGCGAAACCGTCGCCTGCCAAGGCACCTTCGACGGCGAGGGTTATTTCCGCACCAACAAGATCCTCAGCCGCGTCGAGATGCAGGTCATGGGCGGACCGCACGACGGCCTCGCGGTGTTTTCCGGGCTCATCTCCGGCGTCTGGGTCCCGAAGACTAGAAGCCGCCCGCGCGCTCGTTGATCCCGCGGTTGCGCGGAGAGATGGAAGGCGCGGTCTTGAGATGCCTGTGCAGCGCGGCCAAGAACTGCGCCATCTTGATAGGCTTGCTGATGAATTCCACGACGTTGGCCTCCTGCCGGATCATCTGGATGGTGCTCTCGTCGAGGGTCATGCCGGTCACGACGAAGACGGGGATGCGGGAGTTGTCCGAGCTCTGCAGGTTGCGCAGGAACTCATAGCCTCCCTGTCCGGGCATCATAAGGTCCGTAACGATCAGGTCGGGCGCCTGGTTCTGCATCCTCGCGCCCGCGTCAAGACCGTTGATCGACATGATGACCGAGAAACCCTCGGTACGCAACGTCCTCTCCAGAAGGCTGCGCACGAGTTCGTCGTCATCGACAACCAGCACGAGCTTCTCGGATGGGGCGGCTAGCTTGACCTCTTCTTCCTTCACGCCGCCAGTGTATCATCCGAACGGCCGAGCGTCAAGGTCTAGTCGACGACGAAGGCCTGAGCGCCCCGGTCAGGACCGGGATGGTCATTTTCAGGAAAATCGTGTAAAGCAGCAGGCCGAAGGACCATATCCCCAGGCAGATCAGCCACTCGTTCGTGGTCGGGAAGTACTCCACGATCTCGCCGAGAGGCGTCGGAATGAAGGCGGGGATCACCATGCCCATCCCCTTCTCGATCCAGATGCCCACGATGGCGAGGATGCAGGCCAGGTCCAGGTACTTTAGGCTCTTGGAAACGGGCAGGAGCAGGAGTATCAGGGCCGCGGTGTTGAACGCCATGGCCGTCCAGATCCACGGCACCAGGCCGTGATGGCCGTGGAGCCCGAAAAAGAGGTACCTCGACGAGGCCACATGCGCCGAGTCCGTGTAGAACTCCTTGAAGAGCTCGCAAAAAAGAAGGAACACGGTGATGATCATGGAGACCTGGACGATCCGCCTCAACATCATCAGGGCCTTGTCCGAGACATGATAGGCGGTCACGCGCCGGACGATGCGCAGCGTGAGAATCAGGAAACCGGGGCCCGCCGTGAAGGCCGAGGCGAGGAAGCGCGGGGCCACGATGGCCGCGTTCCAGAAGGGCCTCCCCCCCAGTCCCACGTAAAGGAAAGCGGTCACGGTGTGGATGCTGATCGCCCAAAAGATGGAGAGGAAGACGAATGGCTTGTACAGGTAGGGCGAAGGTTTTCTCCCCAGGTAGACCATGTACACGAGGTAGCCGCAAATGTGGGCGTTGATGGCCAGGTAGCCGTTGAGCACGATCACGTCCCAACTGAGCATGGAGATGGGCCAGTTGAACTTCCCGACGAACGGGACCATGTGCCAGAAGCGGTCGGGGCGGCCGAGATCGACCGTGACGAAGAGCAGGCACATCACGATCACGGCCACCGTCAGAAGCTCGCCGAGGATCACGACGTCGTTGAGGGTCTCGTCCTCGTAGACGTAGACGGGGATCACGAGCATCACGGCGGCCGCGGCCATGCCGACGAGGAAGGTGAAGTTCGCGATGTAGAGGCCCCAGGAGACCGCGTCGCTCATCCCGGTGACGGACAGGCCCGTGACGAGCTGCTTGCAGTAGGCGTTGAGCCCCAGCAGGGCGCCCGCGGTCAGGGCCGTCATCCACAGGAAATAACGCCAGTCCCCCTCGAACGTCAGGACGGCGCAACGGTAGACGAAGAAGACGTAATCCTTGAGTGTCTTGGTCATAGGTCGAAGTAGTAGTAGAAGCGGGGAAGGGTTCCGACCTCTTCTTTGAGGACGTAGACCCTCTTCGTTTTGAGGATGTAGGATATCTCGCTTTCGGGGTCCAGGAGGTTTCCGAACTTGCGCGAGCCGGTCGGGCAGACCTCCACGCAGGCCGGGTAGCGGCCGTTGCGCGCGCGGTGCAGGCAGAAGTGGCACTTCTCCACGACGCCCTTGGGCCGGGGCCGGTTGGAGAGGTAGCCCATGTCCGCATTGAGGTCCTCTTTGGGGAGGTCCGGCTGGGCGAAGTTGAAGCGCCGGGCATTGTAGGGACAGGCCGCCATGCAGTAGCGGCAGCCGATGCACCAGTTGTAGTCGATGACGACCACTCCATCGGGCTCCTGCCAAGTGGCCTCCACGGGGCAGGCCTTCACGCAGGGGGCCTTGCGGCACTGGTGGCATTGGACGGGCATGTAGTAGAAGCCTTCCTTCGGGACCTCGCCCTCGTAATCATGAGAAGAGCTCTCCACGTCGATGCTGCCCTTGCGCATCTGCAGGACGCGGATATACTGGATCTGGGGGTTGCGCGACTGGTTGTTCTCTTTGACGCAGGCGTAGACGCACTTGCGGCAGCCGACGCAGCGCCCGATGTTGAGGGCGTAGCCGAACTCGACGCCGGGCAGGGGCTGGGGGTCCGTCAGATTCGGGCGGACGCCGTACTTGGCCTGGACCTCATCGCGGATGCGCTCGAGGATGGCTTCTTTGTCCGCGGGCGTGAGTTCCTTATAATGCTGCTGGAGGAACTGCTCCAGAGTGGGGAGGTCCGCGATATCCTTGAGCGGAGACAGCGCGGCCGCAGTCGCGGCCGCAGCGCCGGCGGCCATGGTCCCCAGGAAGGCGCGGCGGCTGATCCCCCCGCCCTCAGGCGCGCCCGCGCACGACTCGTCAGGCTTGCGTTCCTCTTCCATCAGCGACGCCCTCCTTCGGCGGGCTCTCCGTGCGCGGGCGCGCCCGCCGCCTTGCGGGTGCGGGGGTTGACGTGCGGCGCGGCGGCGGCCCGCAGGGGCTTAAAGACCGGCCAGTGCGGGTCATGGCAGGCGATGCAGACCAGAGTCTTGAACTTGCCTTGGGAGGCGTCCCAATAGCCGGCGCGGCGGCCGTGGGCGCCGCTTTCCCAATCGCGAAAGGTCGTGCCGTGGCATTTGGCGCACAACAATTGGACATCGGCCAGCTTGATGGAGGAGCCGTCGAAATCGGAGAAATTCGCGGGTTGCAGGCGGTGGTGGCAGTTGAAGCAGTGCTTGTTGCGGCCGTGCTTGAGCGCGATCTTGTCGTGGAAGACGCCCTTTTCGACGGGGCTGCCCTGGATGGCCTCGGTCCCCTCGTGGCAGGATTTGCAGGGAGCCCCGTCGAAGGTCATCTCCGTGCGCGCCTTGCGGGCGGGGAGCGTGGAGGCGAACGCCGGATCGTCCGGCGGGATCGCGTCGAGAGCGGGACCCTGGCCGACCGGGTCCGCCCGGAAGAAAACGGCCAGGCCGAGGAAAATGGCGACCATCAAGGCGGCGGCCCGCGTCGGGACCGCGGATGGGACGCGCTTGCTTCGGTCCGGCTCTTGGGGATGGCTGTTCATCGGTGTCGAGCAAGCGGATTGAGTTATGCTCGACGATACATCAGCTTATGCAACAAAATCGCCGAGAGCGCGTCTGAAGCGGCGCGCAGGAGAATCCATCCCGACAATAAGGATAGAATGACCTCATGCCAGAGCCTCATTTGCCGCGCGGCCCGGACAATCATCTCTGCTTCGACTTCCACGGCGTGCGCGTCGCCCTCGACGGCGACGCCGCGGTCGTCGAGGAACTCGCCCGGGACTTCGCCTGGTTCCGAGCGGCGCAGGGGCCGTGCGGACTGGCCATCGAACTGCTGCGCGCGGCGCCCGAGAGGTTCCACGGGCGCGCCCGCGCCTGGCCGCGCACTCCGCGCTACCGCGTGGCGGACGCCGGCTCTTGGCGCACCGTCCTCTACCGCGACGGCTCCCGCCTGGTCTGGGACTTCGCGGCGAGGCGCGGGACCGCGACCGCGCCCGAGGCCTGGCGCCTGCGCGAACTCGGCTATCTCGCCGTCCTCTCGCGCGTCGGCGAGGCCCTGGAGGATCGGGGCTGGAGCCGAGTCCACGCCCTCGGCCTGACGCTCCGCGGAGAGGCCGGACTGGTGCTCCTTCCCTCGGGCGGAGGCAAGAGCGTGTTGGCTCTCGCGGCTCTGCGCGCGGAGGGCTGGGGCCTGCTCTCCGACGACACGCCTCTCATCCGTTCCGACGGGACCGCGCGCGCCTTCCCCCTGCGCCTGAGCTTCCTCCTGGACCAGGATCTCTCCCTCATCCCCCCGGAGTCGCGGCGGACCTTCAGCCGCCTGGGCCGTCCCGACAAGATCGTGGTGGACCTGCCCTTCTTCCGCGAACGCGTGTCGGGCCAAGCGCCCCTGCGCTGGATCGCCGTGGGCGCGCGTCGGCCCGGCGCCAAAGCCGCCGTCGAGCCCTGCTCGCGCGCGCGGGCCTTGGCGGTCCTCTGCGACGCGCTGGTCGTCGGCCGCGGCATCGCGCAGCTCTCGGAGTTGATGGTGAGACAGACTCTGTCGCTGACGCGCCTGGCCTGCGCGCGCTGGGACACGGCGCGCGCCGTCGTCTCGCGCGCGCGGCTCTTCTCTCTCCGCTTCGGCGACGACCCCGCCGCCGCCCTCGCTTGCCTCGCCGACGATTCTTAAATGGGTGACGCGGCGCCGCCGGGACTGGACGCAGGCTTGACGCCCGGCGTGCCGAAGTGGTCAACTCGGATCATGAAGATTCTCGCGGGCGTGCTGGGCGCTTTCCTCTTCGCCGTCCTCGTCGTCGGGCTGTGGGCCGCGGGCGCCTACAACGGCATCGTAGGCCGCAACGAGGCCGTCAGCAAGGCCTGGGCCGCGGTCGAGAGCCAGTACCAGCGCCGCCTGGATCTCATCCCGAACTTGGTCGAAGCCGTGAAGGGTTCCGCGAAGTTCGAGAAGGAGACCCTGACCTCGGTCGTCGAGGCGAGGTCCCGCGTCGGCTCCCTGACGCTGGATAAAAAGGTCCTCGAGAACCCCTCTTCCTTCAAGAAGTTCGAAGAGGCCCAGGCCGGACTCTCCTCCGCCCTCTCCCGCCTCATGGTCGTCGTCGAGAAGTACCCCGACATCAAGTCCACGCAGGGCTTCCGCGACCTTTCGGTCCAGCTCGAGGGCACCGAAAACCGCATCGCGGTCGCGCGCAACGACTTCAACGCCGCCGCGCAGGACTACAACACCATGATCAAGATGTTCCCCGCCTCCTTCATCGCGGGCCTCGGAGGCTTCAAGGACCGGCCCTATTTCCAGGCCGCGCCCGAAGCCGCCAAGGCCCCCCCCGTCAAGTTCTGACGGGCTTGACTTGGATCAATTCTCCATGTTGACTGGGGTCCTAATCGCGTCATAGGCCTTTTGGTTACTCTGGAGCCATGATCAACCTCTTCCTGGCCTTCGCGACGCTCGCCGTCCCCGCCTTCTCCCAGACCTCGGAGACTCTCGCCGCGCGAGCCGGACGATTCGAGCTCGCCCTCGACCCCGCCGTGCAGGCCTTCGCCTCCGAGGACGCGTTTGCCGGCGTCGGCGAGTGCGGCGTGCTCGATATCAAGACCCTGCGACCCTTCTCCCTCGACGAAGCCTCGGCCCTGATCGCGCCCTGCCTGGCCGCCGTCGCCCGCAAGCTCCCGGCCAAGCTCGAGATCCAGATCGGCCGCATCTCCGCTACGCCGCCCGGCGAGCCCGCCAAGACGGGCCTGATCCTCAAGACCGACCTGAGCGCGGGCGGCAAGGCCCACCGCGACCTGATGGCGGGCTTGAGCCGCCGCGAAAATCGCCTGCTCGGGCACGCCGTTCGCGTTCTCACCCGCGGAGAGGCCGCTCCGGCCTCGGTCAGCTCCGTCCAGGCCGCGCTCGCCCAATGCATCCTGCCCACCGTAGTGCGCGACCTCAAGACCGGCGACGACTTCGTGAAGATCTACGGCCGCTGCCTGACCCGGAACGCGGATCTCAAGATCACCGAAATCCGCGCCGGACCGGGCCTGACGGTGAACCTCAAGACCAATCACTCCAACAACGCCTCCGTGGACGCGCTCAACGGTTTTGTCACCGTCAACGCGGGCAAGGGGCCGGTCTCGGTCATGATCGTCGCCTACTCGGCGCAGATCGCGCTGCCGTAGGAAATTCGCAAGGAGTCCTTGGGACTGCTAGAATATAGACGCATGCCCAAGGATCCCGTGGCAGCGCTCCTCGCCCGCACGGAGGTTCTGCGCGCGCCCAAACGCCGCCTGGCCACATTCGGGACCACGCGCATTGACTACCACCTCCTCTCTCCCATCGATGGGCTCTCCGACCGCACGCGCGTGCGTGAGGGCTCGGTGGTCTCCTCTCGCCCCGCGATCCTGACGCCCGACGCCTTCAAGGAGCGCTTCGAGGGCTTCGGCGACGGAGCCGCGGAGTTCGCGCGCTGGGTCTCCACCTCCTACCGCGACCTCCTGCGCGCGCTGGAGTACAACTTCCGCAACCAAGGAATGGCCGCGCGCGTGATCAGCTCGGACCCGCGCCTGGTCGCCGAGAAGCTGCTGGCCGATTTTGACGCGCGAAGCGTGGAGGACCGCGCGGTCATCCGCTGCCCCGACGGCGCCTGGACGCTGGCGCTGATGAAGTTCACGCTGGACGAGGCGGCGCGCTCCTTCCCGGGCCACGTGCAGGACCTGGAGCGGCGCGGGATGTTCTCCCCCGACCGAGGCGCGGCCCAACGCCATCGCGTCGAAGTCGAGGCACTCCTCAACAAGGCTCGCAAGAATCATTCCGGCCTGGAGGATCTGGGCCGCAAGCTGCGCCAATACGGCCTCTTCGAGGAATACGAGGACCGCTTCCTCTCTCTCTTCTAGGCGAGCGAACGCTCGAGCGCGCGCCGCCGCCGCCTTCGCATCCCCCCCCCCTCTTGAGCCGAAAGGCCTATGTGTTATATAGGACTTATGGTCCATAAATATGATATACGGCTTTCTGCCGCACGTCGCGAGGGGTCGCGGCGAAGACGCACCGGAGGTGGTTATGGTTCGATCCATCAGAGTCCTCGGGGTCCTGGCCCTGGGGTTGCTGTTGCCGCAGCCTGGAGTCTCGCAGACGCAGTCCACGCGCCGCATCGTGATCTTCACGGCCGACGTGCCGCAGTCCCAGCGCTTGTTCCTCGCACGGTCGTCCGGCTCCAAGATCGTGCGCGAGTTGCCGCTCATCAACGCGGTCGTCATCGAGACGCCCAGCACGAAAATCCGCACGGTGGAGGCGCAGCTAAGGACGCTCCCCGCGGTCGCCCGCATCGACGAAGACCCTAAGATCAACTGGCTAAAGACGGTGGACGCCCGCGGCCTGGACTTCGCCGTCCCGAGCATCAAGTCCATCGCCGCGCCCGTCCGCGAGCTCGCGCGCCGCGGCGCCTTCTACCCGCCGCAGACGCCGAAACCTCCCGTCGGCCAGGAGACGCCGTGGGGTATCACGAAGGTGCAGGCCCCGGCCGCATGGAATGCCACGCGGGGCGAGGGCGTCAAGCTCGCCGTCATCGACACGGGCATCGACCTCACGCACCCGGAACTGGCGCCCAGCATCCAGGGCGGCTGGAACGCCCTCACCAAGGGCGATGACTTCAACGACGACAACGGACACGGCTCGCACGTCTCCGGCACGATCGCGGCCCTCGACGACGACAAGGGCGTAGTCGGCGTGGCGCCGAAGGTCGGTCTCTACGGCGTGAAAGTCCTGGACGCGGAGGGTTCGGGCACCTACGACGACGTGCTCGCCGGCATGCAATGGGCCGTCGACAACAAGATGGAGATCGCGAGCATGAGCCTAGGCTCCAGCGAGGGCAACCAGGCTCTCTCCGACATGGTCGCGGCCATGAAGAAGGCGGGCGTGATCCTCATCGCGGCGGCCGGCAATTCCAGCGGCTCGGTGGGCTACCCGGCGGCGTACCCGGGGGCGATCGCCATCGCTGCCTCCGACGGCTATGACGCGCTCGCGTATTTCTCCAGCCGCGGCCCCGAGGTCGCGCTCATCGCCCCGGGCGTGGGCGTGAGGTCGACCTACATGAACGGCGGCTACAACACGCTGTCGGGAACCTCCATGGCCGCGCCGCACGTGTCCGGTCTCGCGGCGCTCTACGTCGCCAAGCACAGGGGAGCCACTCCCGACCAGGCGCGCACCGCCCTGGCGGACGCGGCGCGCAAACTGCCGAGCGTGCCCGACATCGGGCAGGGCGCCGGCCTTCCCAGCGCCGTCAAGCTCGTCCATTAGCCCGGCCGTCGCCGGGACGCAAGGCCCCGTCGTCCCGGAGGACGGCGGGGCCTTCCTTTTTCTATGATAGACGTCGCCATGGGAACCGTGTTCGCCCGCCGCATCGCCGCAGCCGCCCTGATCCTGACTCTCGCCGTGCTCTCCGCGCTGACAGCGCACAAGACGCACAAGCCCTTCTCTCCCTTCGCTCCGGACTTCCGCACGCAGGGCCCGGCCGACGCGAAGGTCCTCATGGTGGAGTTCTCCGACTTCGAGTGCCCGGCCTGCCGCTACGCCGAGAAGCCCCTGCACGATCTCCTCGCTCTCTATAAAGGACATATCCGCTTCGTTTTCAAGCACTATCCCCTGCGCATGCACGAGCGCGCCCGCCCCGCCGCCATCGCCGCCGAGTGCGCCGGCCGCCAGGGCCGCTTCTGGGAATACCACGACCGCCTCTACGATCGCCAGGAAGAGTGGACCAACGATAAGGCCGAGATGATGCTGGCCGGCTACGCAAGCGATCTAAAATTGGATATGGACGCCTGGCAGGCCTGTCGCAGGGACCCGGCCCTGCCGGCCCTCCTCGAAGCCGAGTTGCGAGACGGCAACAACGCCTGGGTGGGCTCCACGCCGACTTTCTTCATCAACGGCAAGCGTTTCGTGGGATTTCAGCAGCTCAGAGAGCGCGGCACGCTCTTCGTCGAGAAGGAGCTCAAGCGATGACCCGCAAAGAACACGCCGCGCTGGCCTCACGCCTGGCCGTGGGCGCCGTCCTGATCTACGCCGGCTCCTCCAAGGCAGCCGGCCCCGTGGAGGAGTTCGCCTATATCCTCGCCGCCTACGACGTCCTGCCCAAGGACTTCCTTCTCCCCGCCGCCGCCTTCCTCCCCTGGATCGAGTTGCTGCTCGGCTGGTCGCTCATCCTAGGCTACCAGACGCGCCTGGCCGCCGCCGCCGCCGGGGCGCTCTTCGCGGGCTTCCTGGCCGCGTTGGCCTCGACCATCCTGCGCGGCATCTCCCTGCCCAATTGCGGCTGCTTCGGGGAGTCCCTGCACTTCACCCCGGCCCAGGCGTTCTTCATGGACCTCTGCCTGTTGATCCTCTGCGGGTTCGGCTTCCAGATGGGCCACGGCCCCGCGAGCCTGGACAGCTGGTCGGAAAGGGGGTTATAATGGCATCCGTGGCCAGGAAAAAGATCCTCGCCGTGGACGACGACGTCTCGGTCTGCGAGTTCTACGAACAGGCCCTTAAAATCCTCGGCTACGACGTTGAGTGCGCCGCCAACGCCCGCAAGGCCAAGGAAGCCCTGGCCAAACGCAGGCCCGACTTGATCCTTATGGATATCATGATGCCTGACCAGGACGGCATCAGCCTGACGCGCGAACTGCGCGCCGACCCCGCCCATTCGGACGTGCCCATCATCGTCGTCTCGGGGCTGGCCGACGCCGGCACGCTCAACGACGCACTCCTCTTCGGTGCGGTGGACTACATGGTCAAGCCCGTCGACCTGGATGTGCTCCACGCGAAGATCGAACGAACCTTCGCCGCCGTTGAGCGCCGCGGCAAGAAGGGCGCCTAGATCCCGCCTGGGCCCTTAGGCCCCCCTCGTCGGGGGACTTACGCCCCTGTCTTCGCCCCCCCCCCGACTGTTACATGAGTCATATGCCCCTCTTCACCCCTCGTCTGGGGGGACCTCTCATCGCTCTCTCTCGAGACTTCATCCGCGTCAAGGAGTATTTCGAGGCCATCGTGGCCTCCTCCGGCGACCTGATCTGCACGACGGACATCCGCGGCCGCATCATCTATTTCTCGCCGGGCGCGGAGGTCATGCTGGGCATGCCCGCGGACCGGGCCATCGGCATGCCGGCCCACGACTTCTACGAGAGCGGCCGCGACGCCGCCCAGTCCATCATGAGCCTCCTGCGCGACAGCCCCGAGGGTCTGGTGCGCAACCACGAGATGCGCGTCAAAGCCGCCAAAGGACGGATCATCACGGTGAGCATGTCGGCCTCCTTCCTGAAGGACGGCCGCGGCCGCGTCATCGGCACTCTCGGCGTGGCCAAGGACATCAGCGACCGGGTCGACCTCGAGCAGCGCCTGCGCGAGATGACGCGCACCGACGACCTCACCGGCCTCTACAACCAGCGCCACTTCCATGACCGCCTGCGCGAGGAGACGAGCCGCGCCCAGCGCCAGCGCCGCAAGCTCTCCCTCATCGTCTTCGACCTGGACGGCTTCAAGCAGGTCAACGACCGCCTGGGGCATCTGGAAGGCGACCGCATCCTGTGCGATTTCGCCAAGACCTTGACCGCCAGCGTCCGCCGCGAGGTGGACGCCGCCTTCCGCTACGGCGGCGACGAGTTCGTAATCCTCCTTCCCGAGACCGGCGCGCCGGGCGCCGCCCGCGTGGCGCGGCGCGTCACGCGCAGCGCCAAGGCCGCCTTCGGCAAGGACGGCGTCTCGACGAGCTGGGGCGCGGCCGAGCTGGAGAAGAACGGCGACATGGCCTCCCTCGTGCGCCGGGCCGACGTCGCGATGTACAAGATGAAGGCCGGCCGCGACGGCGTGCGCATGCGCGGCACGGCGCTCGCCCGCGCCTTCAATCCCTCCTCGCAAGCATGTCCCCGACCCCCGGACCGCCGCCGGCCCCCGCCCCCGGGATGATGAAGACTCTCCGGCTGATTTCGCTGCTGGCGCTCGGCGCCGTTTCAGCGCGCGCCGCGGCCCCGATCCGGTTGGTCGTCTCGGAGCTCTCGTCGATTTCCGCGGCCCGCCCTCTGGTCATGCCGGCCGCGGCGACCGGCTTCTCTCCGGCGCCGGTCTTGCCCGCCGCCTCGCTTGCTCCCACGCCGACGCAGGCCTTGCCGCTTGAGATCTCTCCGGCCTTCGACGGCGCCGTCCCGGCGGCGGACGGCGACTCGGTCTATCCGCGCCTCGCGGTTTCCGAGGACCGGACCTTCCGCCTGACGCTTCAACTCAACGCCGTCCGCAATGCGGTGGCACGCGCGCTCGGGGCGCTGCGCGAGAGCGTGGCGCTCGGCGGCTGGAGCGGGCCGCGCACGACGCTCGACGAGTCGTGCTGCGGCGACGCCGCGCCGAAGCTCGCCCTGCTCCTGCGCGCGCAGGGCGTGCCCGCGCGCCTCGTCGAGGCCGAGTTCCACTATTACGTCATTCTCGATCTTCCGGACGGGCAGATCATCGTGGACCCGACCGTGCGCCAGTTCTTCGGCAAGAAACTGGCTCCGAGGGCGGTTCCTCACGTGTTCGTCGGCTCCATCGCGGACCTGCATTCTTTTTTTCAGCGTCACGCCGGCTCGAAGACGACGCGCTACGATCCTCGGAGGATTTATTTCAGCGAGTCCATCGTCCGAGAGGACATGCTTCGCGCTTTCGAGGCGAAAGCGCGCGCCGGCGGCGCCGCGGAGCACGATCCGCTGCGCCGCTTCCTCAGGCTGCCTCCGGCGGCTGCGCGCCCTCCCGACTCGCCCGGTCTGATCATCCCCTAAAGAGCGGGTCGGGCAAAAGACATCGCCGACTTGGCCTCCCTCGGCGAGCTTCCTGAGATCGAATCGAAGCTTCTGGGTTCCCCTGGCGGGACCGGCGGGCCGGGGTTATACTCCAACCGTGCCCCTCCTTCGTCGAGCGATCCCCCTCTTGTTCGCCGCGGCGTTGGCCGTCTCGGCGCACGCAGGCGTCGTGTCGCCCGCCGGAGCGGTGTTCACGCCGCCCGCGGGCGAGTGGGCAGGCCCGCTCGGCGTCGTCTTTTCCGACCCGGCCATCACTGCGTTCCTTCCTCCCGGACTGAGCATGCCCTCTTTGACGCCCGAGGACCTGCGCTCCGCCGCGCCGCTCGTGCAATCCCTCGCCCAAAGCCTGTCCATCACGCCCATGGCGCTGAAGACGATGGATCCCGTGCAGCGCAAGGCCGCGGTCGAGATGGCCGTCGAGGAGGCGAAGGAGTCCGTGCGAACCAAGGCCTACGAACTGGCCGAGACCGCGCGCGCTCTTTCCAGGCCGAATCGCGTGATGGACAAGGAAAGCCGCGCCGAACTGTACGCGGCGGTCTCGCACCTGATGGAGATGCGCGAATACTACGACCCCTGGCTTGACGATGACGGAAAGGCCGCGATCGAGACGGGCTACGCGTCGGTCTCGGCCCGGGCTTGGGAGGTGCGGACCGCCCTTCTCAAGCCGGACGCGGACGCCGTCGTCGAACGACGCCCGGCCCGGGCGCCGGCGCCCGCAGCACCG
>Ga0154316_103_pt1 | contig 35935 bp, 44 predicted proteins | sample RifGroA2_FD_105610 | JGI IMG/M metagenome (GOLD analysis project Ga0154316, IMG submission 105610) | Elusimicrobia bacterium GWA2_66_18
TCGACGTGACCGATGGTCCCGATGTTGACGTGCGGCTTGGTGCGCTCGAACTTGGCTTTGGCCATGGTGGTCCGGTCTCCTGTTGTTGTCTTAGTCTTACGGTTTAAAATTCAACGGAAAACAGCTGGGAATGGGAGTCGAACCCACGACCTTCTCCTTACCATGGAGATGCTCTACCAACTGAGCTATCCCAGCGTCTTTGCGATCGGAGCGGGCGATGGGAATCGAACCCACGTAACGAGTTTGGAAAACTCGTGTTCTACCATTGAACTACGCCCGCAGCTTTCCCGCCCGACCGCAGCACCCATACACGCAGACGCCTTTTGAGCGTCGCAACCGTGACGGGAAATGACCGACGGATGGCGGAAAACAAAGTATAGCGAAACGCGCGCGAGGATGTCAATGTTAGCAGTCTTGAAAGTCCGCGCGGACGCGGCTATACTTAGGTCATGACTCCACGTCGACTCCTCCCGCTCGCCGCCGTCCTAAGTTTTTTCACCGCCTTCGCGCGCGGCGCTTGCGCCGCTGAATCCGCCGCGCGACCGGCGGTGAAGACCGCCGAGGCCCCAGCCGGACAGCCCAAGACGAAGAAGAAGGCCGCCGCCAAGGCCGGCAAGGAGAATAAGAAGAAGGCCGCTCCCGAGTCAAAGTACAAGTCGCGCGAGCTAAGCGAGGGAAGCGAGCACTCCTACCGCTTCGACGCCCGGGGAAACGCCGTCGGCGGCGACCCGAAGAAGAAGCCGGCTGAGAAGAGCAAGAAGAAGTCCTCCGGTCCCCCCGAGGGCGAGATCGAGGGGAAGACGCAGGCCTGCTCGGCTGAGGAGCCTTGCGCCGGGAAGGACACTGACGCGGACGCCCTCTAGGCTGGAGTCTTTTGGAACCATGAGGTCTGGACTCCTGCGTTGGGCCCTTCTTCTGGCTGCCCTGGCCGTGGTGGCGCGCTGCCTCGTCTCGGGGATGACTCCGGGGCGCGTCATCTTCGGGGCCGCTTGCGCCTCGGCCTGGTATATCCTCTCTCGGCGCAAGGTCTACTCCTTGGACCGCGACCATCTCGGGCTTCCTCCTCGCGACTGATTCATTAATAGAGAACATGCCCGGGTCCATCGCCTGGATCGCCTGGTTTAATCCCCTGCGCTACTTCGTCATCGTTATCCGCCTCCTGACGCCGACCGTCCTTTCCTCTTATATTGGGACTATGAGTCGTAAAGCCTTGGCGGCTTTCCGCCGAGGTTGTTGCCCGCTGAACCCGCGATTGGCTATCCTCGGTTCATGAACGCGACCACGACCAAGCCCCTCGACATCATCGGAGACATTCGCCGCAAGGCCGCCGCCCTCAAGAAGCGCATAGTCCTGCCGGAGGGAGAGGAGAAGCGCACCCTGAGGGCCGCCGCCCTCTTGAAGAAGGACGGCCTCTGCGTGCCCATCCTCCTCGGGCGTCCCGAGGTCTCCCGGCAGGTCGCCGCGGAAAACGGCGCCGACCTCTCCGGCATCGAGATCGTCGACGTGCCGAACGACTTTAAGTTCAAGGAATATGCGGCCCAATATTTCGAACTACGCAAACACAAGGCGATCTCCGAGAAGGAAGCGGAGCAGTCCCTGCGCGACCCGATGGTCTATGGCGTGATGATGCTCCACAACGACCGCGTGGACGGCTTCCTCTCCGGCGCGGACCACGCCACCGCCGACACCGTTCGCCCCGCGCTCCAGATCATCAAGCCCGCGCCCGGCGTGCGCACCATCTCAAGTTTCTTCATCATGATCTTCCCCAAGCCCGAGCAGGGCGACAACGGCGTGCTCGTCATGGCCGACTGCGCCATCAACATCGACCCGCCGCCGACGAAGCTCGCCGGCATCGGCGTTTCCTCGGCGCGCATGGCCAAGGCGCTGTGCGGCATCGACCCGCGCGTGGCCTTCCTGTCCTTCTCCACGAACGGCTCCACCGAGCACGAGTTGGCGGGGCGGGTGAAGGAGGCCGTGCGCATCGCCAAGGAGAAGGCGCCCGACATGGCCATCGACGGCGAGATGCAGGCCGACGCGGCGCTCGTGCCCGAGATCGGTCGGCGCAAGTTCCCCGGCTCCAAGGTCGCGGGCCGCGCGAACGTCCTTATCTTCCCGGACCTACAGAGCGGCAACATCGGCTACAAGCTGGTCCAACGCCTGACCGGCGCCGAAGCGCTGGGGCCGATCCTGCAGGGTTTCAATAAGCCGGCCAACGACCTCTCGCGCGGCGCCAGCGTCGACGACATCGTCAACATGGCCTGCGTGACCGCGCTCCAGAGCGACCCGAACCTGCGCGGCTGAAGCCCCGGCTGACGCGGTTAGAATTTGCACGATGCAATTGCCCGCCAGGGGAACTTATGGGGGGGGGTCTACGTATCATTACAGGCCCCCCGGAGGGGGGCGGGAGGCGAAGATGAGGAAGATGATGATGGTCGTGACCCTGGCGCTGGCCGCGCCGGCGGCTTTCGGCGCGGAGACGGCGGCGCAGAAGCCGGTCGCCCAGATCCAGACTCTGCGCTCGGAGGTTAAGCGCGACGAGGCGGACCTGACCGCGAAGTGGAAGGCCGCGGGACCTGAACGCAAGGCCTTGCGGCAGCAGCAGGGCGCGGAACTGGCCAAGATCCGGGCGGGCGAGGGAACTCGCGGCGACAAGAAGGCCGCGTGTCAGGCGGTCCGCCGGAAGTACGCCCAACTCTTCAAGGAGACCCGCGAGAAGAGGCGGATCGAGAGAAGGCGCTTGCGCGAGGACGCGAAGAGCAAGAAAAACCAGATCCTGCGCCTGAGGGAAACCCCCTAGGCGCCGCGGCGAAAGACCGGGGGCCTCCGGGACGCCGGAGGCCCCTTTCCCGCGGCCGGACCGACGCTTATGCACCTTGTAATTTTCCGGACCTTCCCCGTCGTTCTCGCACTGAAAGCTTCCTGGAGGCCAATCCCGGGAAATGGATCGCAACCGGCAAGCCGCGCTGGCTGGCGCAACGGGGTACGTGATCTATCGCGGACTGCCAGGAGAGAAAATCTGGTAGAATGCGCTGCGTTGCATAGCGAAAGGATCATGCGGTTGACGCTCCGTTAGATTGTAAAAAAGCGCTGTAAAAAATATAGGGCAGGTGGCGGAATTGGCAGACGCAGAGGACTTAAAATCCTTCGGCCGAAAGGTCTTGCGGGTTCGAGTCCCGCCCTGCCCACGGATCGAACACATCGCATGAAGATCGCACCCCAGGCGTGGCGCTTCGTAGTCCCGGCGGTCGCCGCCGGATCGGCGGGGCTTTGGCTGATGGGGCGCCCTCAGTCCTGGGCGCTGGGTGCGCTCCTGACTTTCCTCGGTTGCGGTTTCGCGGCCTTCTCGGCCTATTTTTTCCGCGACCCGGAGCGCCCCCTGACGGCCGACGCGTCCAAGATATACTCGCCCGGCGACGGCGTCGTCATGTCCGTTGCGCGCGAGGGCCCCGGTGACACGGTCACCCTGCGGATATTCCTATCCATCTTCGATGTACACATTCAGCGCGCTCCCTGCGCCGGGAAGGTGGTCAAGGTGCAGGTCGTGGGGGGCTCGTTTGCGGCCGCGATGAAGGATGCGGCCCGCTCTAACGCCCGCGTGGTGATGACCATCGAGCCCGAGGGGCGGCCCCCGCTCGTCGTCGAGCAGATCGCCGGCCTCATCGCGCGGCGTATCGAGTGCTGGCCGAAGGTCGGCACGGCGGTGGCTTCCGGCCAGCGCTACGGCATCATCTATTTCGGATCGCAGGCCGCGGTGCACTTTCCGGCTGGGTCCAAGTGCACCGTCAAGCCGGGAGATCGCGTCGCGGCGGGCCTTACGGAGGTGGGCGAGTGGACAAGCAGGTCCTGAAACGCGGCGGCCGCGTGCTGGCCCCCTCGCTCTTCACGCTGGGCAACATGGCCTGCGGCTTCTACGCCCTGCTCTCCTCGGTGCGGGGCGAGTTCGTCTCCTCCGCCACGGCCATCGTCATCGGCATGGTCTTCGACGCGCTCGACGGCCGCGTGGCCCGCCTCGTGCACGGCGAATCCTCCTTCGGCGTGGAGTTCGATTCCATGGCTGATTTTCTCACCTTCGGCGTGGCCCCCGCCCACATGATGTACGCCTTCATACTCAAGGACTACGGCGCCTGGGGCTACCCCATCGCCTTCACCTACGCTCTCTGCGGGGGGTTGCGCCTGGCGCGCTTCAACGCCACGGCCCATGCCGGGACGGGGGGCAAGACGCACTTCACCGGCCTGCCCATCCCCGGCGGGGCGGGGTTCCTGGCGAGCTTCGTCCTTCTCTACCAGATCATCGAGGAGGGACGTCCCGCCCATACCTGGAAGTTCCTCATGGACCAGATTCCGTCCCTCTACGGCCTGGCTCCGCTTATGGTTGTGGGTCTGGCCTTCCTGATGGTCTCGACCATTCCTTATCCCGCCTTCAAGCAGCCCAGCCTTATCCGCCCCAAGTCCCTGCCGACGATCTCCATCCTGTGCGCCGTCGGCTTCCTGCTGTTCTACTATCCTCTCACCGTCATCTTCCTCGTCTTCCTGTTCTACACCCTGCTCGGTCCCGTCTCATGGGCGGCCCGGCTGGTCGGTCGGTTGTTCGGCTGGACCCCGCGTCCTCCCGGCGACTACGGAGAACATCTATGAGCGGAGTCCTTCCCGTCCGGCGTCTGGACCCGGCGGCGGTCCTGCCCACGCGGGCGCACGCCGACGACGCGGGTCTAGACCTCTACGCCTTGGAGACTGCGACGATACCTCCCGGCGAGGGGAGCGTCCTGCGCACGGGCGTCGCGGTCGCCGTTCCGGCGGGCCATGTCGGATTGGTCTGCGACCGCTCTTCGATGGCCAAGCGGGGGCTTAAGACCGCGGGCGGCGTCGTCGACGCCGGCTACCGCGGCGAGGTGGGCGTGGTGGTCTGGAACCTGTCGCGGCAGCCCCATAGGGTCAATCAGGGAGAGCGCATCGCCCAGATGCTCGTCGTGCCCATCTCCACGCCCGCTCCCGCCGACGCGCAAGATCTGGGTGCTACGACGCGCGGCGCGAGCGGCTTCGGGAGCACCGGCCGCTAGGGCCTTCAGGCCTTACGCGGGAAGAGGACGGGTCCCTTCTGGATAAGGCCCACGCGCTCCTTGACGCCGGACAGCACGTCCTCGGCCGTCAGCGAGTCCGGGAACTGGCGCACGCCCAGCTGCATGTGGATTTTGGCCGCAGTGTGGGGCATGAAGGGGTCGATCCAGCCGCTCACCAGGCGCAGGGACCAGACCAAATCGAAGAGCACCAACTCGCACTGCGCCATATCGTCCTTGGCCAGCTTCCAAGGGGCCTTCTCGTTGACGCGGGCGTTGATCTCGCGGATGACGCCCCAAATCGCGTTGAGGGCGCCGTGGAAGTCGAGCTCCTCCATTTTTGCCGCGATCTCGGGCGTGCGCTTGGCCACCACGGTGGTGTAGAAATCCCCGCTCAACGGAGGCTTGGTCGGCAGGCGTCCGCCGAGGAACTTATCCACCATCTCGGCCACGCGCGAGACCAAGTTTCCCAGGTCGTTGGCCAGCTCGGCGTTGTAGCGCTTGGTCAGGGAGGCCTTGGAGAAATCTCCATCATTGCCGAAGGGCATCTCGCGAAGGAGGAAGTAGCGCAAGGCGTCCACGCCGAATTCCTGGGTGATCTCGCAGGGGTCTACGAAGTTGCTCAGGGACTTGGACATCTTCCGACCGTCCACCGTCCACCAGCCGTGCGCGAATACCTTTTTTGGCAAGGGCAGGCCGGCCGCCATGAGGATGGCGGGCCAGATGACCGCGTGGAAGCGATAGATCTCCTTGCCCACGATGTGCACATCGGCGGGCCAGAGGTCGTCGGCGCCGGCGGTCGCCGACCAATAGTTGATGAGCGCGTCGAACCAGACGTAGACGGTGTGGTCCGGGTCGCCCGGCACGGGAATGCCCCACTTGACCTTCGCGCGGGACACCGAGATGTCCTCCAAGCCCGCCGAAACGAAGCGGACGATCTCGAGGGCTCGGTTTGACGGCGCCAGGAAACCGGGATTATCCCGGTAGTGCGCCAGCAGGCGCGGGCCGAACTTCGAGAGCTTGAAGAAGTAGGTTTCCTCGGAGAGCTTCTGCAGAGGCTTGCCCGAGTCGGGCGAAAGCAGGACGCCGTTGGGGCCCTTCACCGCGTCGGCTTCCTTGACGTAGGACTCGCTGACCACGTCGTAGAGCCCCTCGTAGCGGCCTTTGACGATGTCTCCGTTCTTCATCAGGAGGGCGAAGAGTTCCTGGACCTTATCCTCGTGGCGTTTCTCGGTCGTACGGATGTAATCGTCGTATTGGATGTCGAGGCGCTTCCAGAGGTCGCGGAATTTTCCGGAGACCGCGTCGCAGAAGTCGATGGAGTGCTTGCCCGAGGCCTTGGCCGCGTCCTCGATCTTCTGTCCGTGCTCGTCGGTGCCGGTGAGCAGATGGGTCGCGATCCCGCGGCCGCGTTGGAACCGGGCGAGGACGTCGGCGGCGATGGTCGTGTAGGCATGGCCGATATGCGGGGCGGCGTTGACGTAGTAGAGCGGGGTCGTGATGTAATATTTTTTCATGGGAGGGGGAGGGTCACCGGGCGGACTCGGCCTCAAGGGCGGCCAAAGTCAGGATGAGCTTCGGGTCGGCGTTGGCCTTGAGGGCCGCGCGCAGGCGGGAGAGCTCCCGCAGGGGGCGCTCGACCGAGGAAAACGGCCGCGCGCCGTCGAGATAGAGCAGGCGCAGTTCCTGGCCGAGGCAGAACAAGGTCTTCTCCACGCGCGCGCGCTGGGAGGCTAGGTCGCGGGGCAAGGAGTCGGTGATCGTCACGGCGTCAAGCGGACTTCCTCCACGGGGCAGGCCTTCGTCTGCGTCCATCTCCAGAGCGCGTCCAGCCGAGCCGTCGGACAGAGCGGCCAGGCGCCGGGCGCGCTCGGCCGGAACGCCTTGGCCGGCGAGAATCTGTCTCACCACGGCCGAGGGCAGGGGGCCGAAGGGCACGGTGAAGCAGCGCGAGGCGATGGTCTTGGGCAGGCGCTCGCGCTGGGTCGCGCACAGGATCCAGATCGTCTTCGGCAGGGGCTCCTCTAGGTATTTGAGCATCGAATTTGCGGCGGCCTCGTTGAGGCGCTGGGCGTCGGGGATGACGGCGACCTTCCAGGCGTCCAGCATCGACTTCATGCTTAGGTCCTTCAGGAGACGGCGGACCGTGTCGATGTGCCATATCTTCTGCTTCTCGACTTCTTTTTCTTCCAGCGTCGCTTGATAGAGCTCGTCTAGGACGGCCACGTCCGGGTGGCGGCGTCCGTCCACCGCGCGGCAGTCCGAGCAGGACCCGCAGGAGGCTTCCCCCGTGAACGGACGCTCGCGGCAGAGCAGGGCCTTGGCGAATTCCCGGGCGGCGAGGGCTTTGCCGATCCCGTCCATGCCCGTGAAGAGCATGGCCGAGGGGATCTTCCCGGTCGTCAGCAGGCCTTCGAGCGTCTTGGCCGCGCGGGACTGGCCCAGGACCTTCTCAAGCTTCACGCAAGCCGCCTTTCGACGCGGCGCAGGATCTCGCGATGCAGGTCGTCGGCGTCGCGGGTGCCGTCGAGGAGCATCGTCTTGGGGGCCGAACGGGCCAGCCGGCGGTAGCCCGCGCGGACCCGGCGCTTGAAGGCGGCGTTTTCGCGTTCCAGGCGGTCCAGCGCGCGCTTGCGGTCGCGGCGGTGGAACTCGGAGTCGGGGACGTCGATGACGATGGTGAGGCCCGGGGCGAGTTCTCCCGTGGCGATGCGGTTGAGCGTGCCCGTCGTCTTCAGGCCCAAGCCGCGCGCCAGGCCCTGGTAGACGTCCGTCGAGAGGGTGTAGCGCTCGCAGACCACGACCTTGCCGGCCTCCAGCGCGGGGCGCAGTATCTCCTCGGTGTGCTGGGCGCGCGAGGCCTCATAAAGGAAGAGTTCCGCGACGGGGGAGACTTTCAGCTTGGGGTCGAGGAGGACTTTGCGGATGGCCTCCGCCACGCCGGCGCCTCCGGGCTCGCGGGTGTGGAGCACCGGGCGGCCGAGGGCGGCCAGGGCTTCGACGAGGAGGCGGGCCTGCGTGGATTTACCGGACTTGTCGGGGCCTTCGAGGACGACGAAAAGACTTTTTCGGCGGGGCACGGGCGCTATTCTACCATTCGCGCCATCAGGGGAGGGACGCCGGCCAGCCGGCCATGCTGTCCTGCCACGAGACGCGGACGAGAGAGATATTGGTGGTCAATAGGCTGCTGGACGCGGCGGAGTTGTAGTACAAGGTCACCGACGAGTTGGCGGTCGAGGAAGCGGAGCCGACGGCGTAGAGAGCGCCGAAGACGTCGCTGTTGCCGCCGCCGCCGCCGTTGTTGTTGAAGTTTCCGTTCACATAAAGCATCCCATTGATCGCGATTTTGGTGCTCACGCAGCCGGCGGCGGGATTGCAGGCGCTCGGAGATGTGTAGGTGGAGTCAAGCCCGGGGAAGGACGCTGGGGCGCCGGAGTCGAAGGTCGCGCGGTAGAAGGCCCAGTCATTGCAGTAGTGCTTCCAGGCGTCCGTGGGCATGGTCATCGTCACGTTTCCCTTGCCCCAGGCGCCGTTGGGGAGGTTGACGTTGCCCATGACGACCATGTCGCCTTTGTGGTACATCCCCGGCGAATCGATGGTCAGGTTTCCCTCGAAGAACGCGGCCCCGGTCGTGGTCTCCTTCCAGGCGTTGGCGGCGGCAGCGCCGCTGGCATAATAGCAGCTGTTGGCCGGCGTGCCGCCCGCGGGGCAGCCGCCCGCCATGTTGGCGGCCGCCGAGGTCCGGTAGAAGTCGAAATCGATGCTCGGCGGCGACGGGATGTTGGCCGAGTAGGAGTGCCACTGGCAACAGGCCGGCCCGTCGCAGTTCGGCGGGTTGGGGTCCGTGTCCTTGCTGGTGATCGCGCTAGCCGACCAGAATTGCGGATGGTTTCGGCCGGCCGCATCGACGGTATAGGGGCTCATCGCTCCACCCCACTCGAGGTTCACCGCGTTGCCGATCTGGAGGCCGCGGCCGGCATAGGCGGCGACGGCGCCGTACGTCGAGTTCGCATAGACGACCTTCAGCGCGCGCCTCTCGCGCTTGAAGAGGTCGCGCCCCACGCTGATGACCGTGGCCTGTTGTAGGTTTGGGCCGCTCGTGATCGAGATCGTATAGGTCCCGCCGTTGATGTCGGCGTAGGACTTGTCGAAATTATAGTTGGTCTGAGCGGCGCCGGCCTGGATCGAGCCCCAGGTCACGGTGGACTGAGACATATAGAGGTATGCCTTCTCCGCGCCCGCCTCGGCGAGATGGAACGCGGTGTTGTTCCTCGATTGACTGACGGCCCAGACGCTGTCGCGCTGGGTATAGAAGACCATCAAGGGGACGAGGACGGTCAGCACCAGCAGGATCGCGAGGGCTATGGGCAGGACCTGACCGCGGTTGCGGCGCGCCGATAAAGGGGTCTTCATTAGTTCATGATCCGCACTTTCTGGATGGTCAGCTCCAGCACTTTGCGTTTGCCGAGCTGGATATTCTTGCCCATGGTGATGGAGACGCTGATGATGCTGGGGTCGTCGGTTCGGGGATAGGTGAAGGCGATGTAGATGAGGTTGCGGCTGATGATCGAGGTCTGCGTGCCGTTGAGGACCTGGAGGAGATCGTTGCCGCTTTGTTGGAACTGCATCGTTCTTCCGTCGGCCATCTTGAATGTGACTCGCGAATAGGGTCCCTGGCCGGCAGGCGTGTCGATGACCACGGTGGAACTGTAGGCCTGGCGCAGGTAGCGGTTGATGGTGTCGAGGCAGGTGCGCGCGTCGCGCTGAGTCTCGTAGCGGGCGCTGGTCAGGAGGAAGAAGTTCTGCATCCCGATCATCAGGGGGGGGGCGACGCCGGCCAGAATGCCGATGATGGCGACGACCATCATCAGTTCCGCCAAGCTGTAGCCGCGATCGCCGAGGCGCCTCATGGGATGGTCACATTCTTCGTCGTCGCGCCGCTGACGCTGACGGCGATGCCGGAGTAGGTCTTGGTCGTGATGGAGACCGTGCCGTTGGCGGCGATCACGGGGACGTACGCGGAGAGGTTGTAGGTCAAACCGCCGCGGACCGGAAGGACATAGCTCCCGTCGGCCCGGCTCGACACCATGTAGTAGGGCGTCATGGCGGGGGCCGATGAGCCGGCGATGGAGGGGGGGCTGGTCGGGATGGAAGCGGTCGAGGCGATGACCAGCGCTCCGGACGTGACCAGGCTCGCGCCGTTGGTGACCGTGCCGTCGATGCTGCCGAAGGCGCCCGACACGGTGAAGGTCGCCACGAAGACCGTTCCGGTTGAATTAAGGACCACAATGACGCTGTTCGGGTTGACGTCCTGGCCCACCTCGATGACGGGGGTGACCGTGTAGGTGCCCGTGGAGATGTTATTGACGGTGAAGATTCCCGACGCGTCGGTCGTGCCGCTGCCCGCCTGGTTCGTTCCGTTGAGGACGGCCACCACGAAGTTGGCGACCGGGGTCGTTCCCGTGGTGCAGTAACCCGTCAGGCGTCCGCCCAGGCTGAGGGTGAAGTCCTGGGTGACCGTCTCGCCCTGGGTGATGAAGACCGGCGCCTGCGCCTGGACGTAGGACGGATTTTGATTGTTCGGGTTGGCGATGAGGTTGATATTGCCGCTCGAGACGACCATGAAGTAGGAGCCGTTGGCGGACGTTGTTTTCTGGTCGCTTCCGGATTGAACCACGATATTCGCCAGAGGGATGTTGGAGGGGTTCGTGACGATGCCTTTGACGAAACCCATATCCGTGATGCTGCTCAGCGAGACGTGGTAGAGATTCGACGCGACCCAGGCGGGCGTCGTGACGGAATTGGGGATGGGCGTGACTTGGTTCTGGTTGACCGTCACGGAAGTGACGATCTGAGAGTACGCTCCGTAGCCGAAGGCGACATTCCAGGTGCCGGTGGTCACGCCCAGGAGCGTGAAGCGCGCATAGGGCAGGCTCAGGCTCCCGCTCGTGACGTAGGCGGTGTAGGCCTGGGTGGAGCCGGAGTTCGGGTCGCTGGCCGCGACGTACGCTCCGGAGGGCACCTTGCCGGCGATGACGGGGAACGTCCCCGAGGCGACGCTACGGGGCGGATAGACGAATCCGGTGAAGGATGCGGATTCGTAGAGAAAATCCCTTTGATTGCTGTCGGAGTCATAGGCGCGGCCGTAGGTCGTGAGGTCCGCGGCGCCGGCGGCGGGGCTCGACACGCGTACGATCTGCTTGCCCATGGGCGAGCCCAGGCCGTCATTGGCGGCGGCGTTGGGAATGGAGAGGGTTTCGTAGCTAGGGGCCGTATTGTTGTTGTCATCCCAGCCCACGGCGTCTAGGATGTCGCCGCTGGCGGGGCGGTAAATCTCGATCGCCCCGGCTTTGTCGTTGCGGATGATGTCCGGGTAGGAGAGAGCGGCATCGTAGTAGGCGTCGGCGACGACCCACTGGCCGAGGATATGGATCGTGGGGGCGTTGGCGTAGAGGTAGTAGCGTCCCGCCGGGACGTAGGTCGTCACGTGGTGGATGTTGAATCCGACCGCGGAGTCGTCCCGGTCGGAACTCGAGCTTTCATCCTTGTAGCGCAAGGCCACGGTCTTGGGATAGGTCGCGGTTACGCCGATGTCGATGGGGTAGGTCGTCGGGTTGAAGAGCTCCACGTACTCGACATCATGTTCGCTTAAGTCTCCCACGACGGTGTGCGTGACCGCGACGACCTGGCTGATGACGAGGTCCGAGTTATACCAGACGATGCCTGCGACGGTTCCCGTGGCGATGGCCTGTAGCGAGAGATTGATGGTCGAGTTGCCTCCGCGGTTGACCGTGGCGACGGGGCTGACGGCGTCGTAGAAGCCGGCCGAGGAGGCCCGGACCGTGTAGGTGCCGTGGTAGACGCGGAAGGTGTAATTGCCGCCGGCGTCGGTCGTGGCGGTCCAGTCCGAGTTCTGCTCGACCCTTATGACCGCGCCGGGCAGGTTGGTCGTCGTTCCCGAGACCTTCACGTTGCCCATGATCGTTGCGTCGAGGGGGTTCACGCGCGGGTTCTCGAGAAGATTGGTCAATTGCCATTTCTTCTGGTTGCCCATATCCGTCCAGGCGACGGTCACGACGATCTGCTTCATGCCCGTGTCAGGGTAGGTGTAAGAGATCGCGGTGATGTCGCCGTCCGTAATGTCCACCATGGTCACGTAGGTGTAGCGGGTGAAGGGGATGCCGCCGATGACGATCGTCTCGGGGGGGTAATTGCTGGTGTCGTATACGATCGAGGTCGGAGGGGGCGTCGTGGCGGGCGCCGTCGTGAGCAGTAGGGAGTAATAATTCAGGTTCTTGAGGGACTCCACGCGTTCCTGGGCCAGGTTCGTCGCGAGGCTTTGGGCGCGCGAGACGTAGAGGGACCGCGAGATGAAGCGGAAGGCGTTGAAAAGGCCGAGCAGGCCGATGCTCAGGATGATGACGGCGACCATGAGTTCGGTCAGCGTGGCGCCTGAGCGGCCTCGGAGTTTGGAGGGGAGACTGATGGGCTTCATCAACCCACCCAGTATAGGTCGTTGTCAATGGCAAATCAAGCAAACTATAAGTAACGTCGAATACGGGGACATCCCAGAGCTTCGTTTATTAAAGGAAGCTCTGGGATGTTGACCGTGAGCGGGAGATCAGGAGCAGGTCGAGTGGCCGCAGTCGTGGCAGGTCGGACCCGAACAGCCCGACTCGAAAGAGACGTTCCTCGAGAAGCATTTCGGGCAATGCTCGCAGGCCGCCGTCGGCGCAGCCTCCGCCGTCTCGATCTCTTTCTCGCTCTCGGCGCCCAGCCAGCCGGTCTTCTTAAGATGAGCGCGCAAGGCGATGGCGATCGCGTGCGGGATGGAGTCCACGCGGGACGGTCCCAGTCCGATCGGGCGGTCGCCTTTGACCGAGTTGAGGTGCTTGAGCAGCTTCAGGGGGTCGCCGCCCTCCGCCAGGTACTTGGAGATCAGGATGCCGACGAGCGAGGTCAGCCCCGATATCTCGGTGCCGAGCGGCGGGATGTTGGTGAAGACCTGAAACGGGCCTTTCTCGTCGTAGTTGAGGTGGATGTGCAGCGGCCCGTAGCCGGTGCGCATCTGGTAGTACTCCGACGAGAGCCCGAAGGCGGCCTCGGGGGAGGAGCGCCGCTTGCTCTTGGACGTCGCCGGCGCCAGGTTTAAGACCTGCTGGGCCTTGGAGCCGTCGCGGTAGACGGTGATGCCCTTGCAGCCCAGTTCGTAAGAGAGCAGATAGGCGTTGCGCACGTCGTCGAGCGTCGCCTCATTGGGAAGGTTGATGGTCTTGGAGACGCCGTTGTCCGTGTGCTTCTGGAAGGCGGCCTGCATGCGCACGTGCGTCGCGACCGACGCGTCGTGGGCGGTCGCGAAGACGTTCTGGATGGCCTGCGGAATCTCCGGGATGCCGCGCACGGCCTTGTGGTTCTCGTCGATGCGCCGCCAGAGAGCGCGCTCGCCCAGGCCGAACCAGTCGTTCTTCTGCGCGACTTCGCGGAAGAGGGGATTCACCTCGAAGAAGACATCCTTCTCGTCTGGCTGCTTGCCCGCCTTCACGGTCTCCAGCGCCTTGGCGTTGTAGCGCGTGTAGGCGATGGCGAAGAAAGGTTCGATGCCGCCGCCCTGCAGGCCCGCCGCGATCGCGATGGTTCCGGTCGGGGCGATGGTCGTGCGCGCGCAGTGCCGCGGATAGATCTTCTGGCCGCGAAAGTGCTTGGAGGACGGGTCATAGGCCGAGTCGCGCCAGTTGGGAAACACCCCCCGCTCCTTGGCGAGAGCCTCGGAGGCTTCCAGCGCGGCTCCGTTGATGAAGGACATGGTCTTGTCGCCGAGATTGAGCGCATCCGGCTCGCCGTAGGCCACGCCGCACTTGACCAAGGCCTCCGCCCAGCCCATCACGCCCAGGCCGATGCGGCGGTTGCCTTTGGCGAGTTTCTCGATCTCCGGGAGGGGGTAGTCGTTGATCTCGATGACGTCCTCGAGGAAGCGGATGGCGAGCGCCACCGTTTCCTTGAGGCGCGGGTAGTCGAAGCGGCCCGAGAGGGTCTCGCCGGTGACGAAGTTTCCGAGGTTGAGCGAGCCTAGGTTGCACGGCTCCCAGGGCAGCAGAGGCTGCTCGCCGCAGGGGTTGGTGCTCTCGATCTCGCCCAGTTGGGGCGTTGTGTTCGAGCCGGAGTTGTTGATGCGGTCGAGGACCACGTAGCCCGGGTCGCCGTTCTTCCAGGCGAATTCCACCATCGCGTCGAAGACTTCCTTGGCGCGCATCTTGCCGGCGGTCTTGCCGCTGCGCGGATTGATCAGGTCGTACTCGGCGTCGGCCTGGACGGCGCTGAAGAATGCCTCGTCGACGCCTACGGAAACGTTGAAGTTTTCCATGACCCCGGGCTGCTGCTTCATCTTGATGAAGTCCATGATCTCGGGGTGGTTGTAGCGCAGGATGGCCATGTTGGCACCGCGGCGGGTGCCGCCTTGCTTGATGACGTCGGTCATGGTGTCGAAGAGGCGCATGAAGGAGAGGGCGCCCGAGGCCACGCCCATCGACTTCATCACCTTATCTCCGGTGGGGCGCAGGCGCGAGAAGGAGAAGCCGGTGCCGCCGCCGGACTTCTGGATGAGGGACTGGGCCGCCAGGGACTTAGTGATGCCCTCCATGGAGTCGGGCACGGGCAGAACGTAGCAGGCGGAGAGTTGCTGCAGCTCGCGCCCGGCGTTCATGAGCGTCGGGGAGTTCGGCAGGAAGTCCCAGCCCGCCATCAGGCTGTAGAACTTGCCTGCCCACTCGTCGCGCAGCGCGCGGGCATCGGAGTGCTTCTCGCACGCCTGCTCGAGGTTGGCGAGGAGGCGATGGAAGTTCGCCTGCCGGGCGTTGTGCTCGGCCAGGCCCTGGTGATAGAGGATGATGCGGCCGGCCGGGGTCGAGCCCGCGGCGGGAATGGGGATCACCTGCCGTTCAACGCTCGTGAAGACGCCCCACTCCTCGGCCTTGGGGCTCATGACCACTTCGGCCAGAGCGATGTTGCGCGCCACTCCCATCAGCCAACTCTCGACGCTGGTCGTGTCGCGGAGATATTTGTCTTTGATCACCTTCAGCTGGTTCTGAGAGAGGCGGATCTTCGTCGGCGTCGAAGCTCGCTTGGTCATGAATGCTCCTGAAATGGATTATTGCACGGCGTAGGATGAGCAGTCTATCAACCTGAGCTTGGACTCGTCTAGACCCAGAAGGTCCCGATTAAGGCCTAGGCCAACTGGGGGCGGGCGAGGAACTCGGCGCCGACGCGGAGCGCGTACTCTTCGAGGGAGGCGAGGTCGGCGCCCAAGCCCTGCACGCCCGTGACGCGCACGCGCAGGCCCGCTTTCACGCAGCGCTCGATGAAATCCTTCACCGCCTGGAATCCGGCCTCGCGGTACTTGGGCGCGGGGCGGTGCATCTCGATCCAGCGCGCGGGGTCCGTCGTGTTCAGGCTGATGGAAACCATGTCGAGATAACTTTTCAGTTCCGGCACGATGTCTCGTCCCTGGATCAGGTCGCCAAGACCGACGGTGTTGAGCCTTAGCTTCAGTCCGGGCCAGTTTCGGCGCGCGAAGGTCGCCAGGGCCGTCATCTCGGCCAGGCGCGTTGTAGGTTCTCCGAAGCCGCAGAAGACCAACTGCCGGTGCTTCGCCGGATCGAACATCCGTTCCTTGAGGCCGGCGGTCAGTTGGTCCAGCGTGGGCTCTCCCTGTTCCAGCCCCAGATCCTGACCTTTGAAATCGTAGTCCCAGTCCTGCTTGACGCAGAAGCCGCAGGCGACCGGGCAACGGTTGGTCAGGTTCACATAGAGATCGCCGCCGTGTTCGTAGTAGATCATCGGATAACGCTCGCAGCCTTCCCTAAGTATAGCGAATATGGCGGTTGATTCCCGTCGTGGATTTTGTTATGATGCTTTTCCACTATTAAAGGAGTCTTATGTACGCGATCATCGAGACGGGCGGAAAACAGGTTTGGGTCGTTCCCGGCGAGACCGTCAAGGTCGAGAAGCTGGAAGCCGAGGCTGGCGCGAAGCTCACATTCAACGCCCTATGGGCCGTCGGGGAATCCGACGGCGGCCAGGAGCCGACTTACAGCCGGACGGCCAAGGTCACGGCCACTGTCGTCAAGCAGGGTCGCGGACCGAAGATCATCGTCTTTAAGAAGCGCACCAAGAAGGCTTATAAGAAGAAGATCGGCCATCGTCAGTGGCTGACCATGATCAAGATCGAGAATATTTCCCTCAACTGATATGGCACACACCAAAGCCCAAGGATCCTCCTCCAACGGACGCGACTCCCACGGCCAGCGCCTCGGCGTCAAGCGCTACGGCGGCCAGGTTGTGAAGGCGGGCATGGTCATCGTCCGCCAGCGCGGCACGAAGATCCTCCCCGGTTGCAACGTCGGTCGCGGCAAGGACGACACGCTGTTCGCGAAGATCAACGGCGTCGTCACTTTCGAATGGGCCAAGAAGGACAAGAAGCAGGTGTCCATCTACTCCGTCGCGACCTCCGCGAAGTAGACCTGCCGCCGGCCGGGGGCGCCCGCGCGCTGCGCGCGCCGTCAGGGGAGAGCTCAATGAACTTCATCGACCAGGCGCGTGTTTTTGTTTCCGCCGGAGATGGCGGCGACGGTTCACTGTCCTTCCGGCGCCTGAAGTTCCTCGAGTTCGGCGGCCCCAACGGAGGGGACGGGGGCAAGGGCGGCGACGTGTGGTTCGAGGCGGCCCCCCGCCTTACCACGCTGATGGACCTCCACTTTCATCCGCATATCGCGGCCGAGCGCGGCAGCCACGGCAAGGGCTCCAACAAGACGGGCAACAGCGGCAAAGACGTCGTCGTACTGCTGCCCGTTGGAACCGTGATCTACCAAGACGGCGTCCTCGTCGCCGATATGCACAAGGCCGGCCAGCGCTGGCGCGCGGCCGAGGGCGGGCGCGGTGGGCGCGGCAACTTCTCCTTTAAAAGCCGCGTCAACACCGCCCCGCGCCTGGCCGAGAAGGGCGGGCCGGGAGCGAAGGTAACGCTGGACCTGGAGCTCAAGCTCCTGGCCGACATCGGCCTGGTGGGCTTTCCGAACGCGGGCAAGTCAAGCTTCCTGGCGCGCGTGACCAGTGCGCGACCTAAGATCGCGGACTATCCCTTCACGACGCTGGCGCCGAACCTGGGGGTGGCCACCCACAAGCACGTCAGCTTCGTCGTCGCCGACCTTCCCGGCCTCATCGAAGGCGCTTGCGAAGGTAAGGGCTTGGGTGACGAGTTCCTGCGCCACGTCGAGCGCACGCGGGTCCTCGTCCACCTCGTAGACCCGGCCGGCTACATGGGTTCGGACCCGCTCTCCGGCGTCAAGATCATCGACAACGAGCTCAAGAGCTTCAACGCGCGCCTGGCGGTCAAGCCCAAGATACTCGTCGTTAATAAGATGGACCTGCCCGAGAGCGCGGCGGTTTTCAAGGCGTTCAAGAAGAAATATCGCGACCGCGTCCTCGCGGCCTCCGTGGCCACGGGCGAGGGGATCCAGGCGATCCTAGACCGCGTCATCACGGAACTCGCCAAGCACGACGGCCCCGTCCACTTCGAGAGCACGATCCCCGCCGAGGTTCTGCATAAAGTCGAGCAGGGCTTCACGGTCGAGAACATGGGCGGCGGCGTGTTCGCCCTGCGAGGCCGCTACGTCGAGCGCGTATCGGCCATGCTGGACGCGAGCCTGCCCGAGGCCATCAACCGCTACCAGCACACTCTTAAGCGCATCGGCGTGGACAAGGCGCTCAAGAAGGCGGGCATTAAGGACGGCGACTGCGTGCGCTGCGGCGCGTTCGAGTTTGAATGGTCCGACGCGCCATTGCGCCGGCTGAGGGTGATGCGCGGCGACAAGCGCACCCGCATCGGAATCGGCAAGAAGTGAACACGGTTAAGGAATACGAGGCGCGACTCCAGGACCCCGCCGACGTTTCAGGCGCCTACCGTTTTTGCCGGGACCTGGCCGACCGCCACTACGAGAACTTCCCCGTCGCCTCGCTGCTCCTGCCGCGCGGCCTGCGCAAACACGTTGCCGCCCTCTACGCCTTCGCGCGCATCGCCGATGATTTTTCCGATGAGCCCGAGTACGAGGGCGTGCGCCGCGAGCGGATTCTCGATTGGCGTCGTCAACTGGCCGCCGTCGGCGAAAAGACCCCGGAGCACCCGGTCTTCCTGGCTCTTGGGGCCACGCTCAAGGAGCTGGATCTGCCCAAACAGCCCTTCGACGACCTCTTGTCCGCCTTTCTACAAGACACCGAAAAGAGCCGCTACGCCACCTTTGCCGAGGTCCTGGACTACTGCCGCCGCTCGGCCAATCCCATCGGCCGCGTCGTCTTGATGATCCACGGCTATCGTGAGGAGGAGCTTTTCCGCTATTCCGACGCGATCTGCACGGCTCTCCAGTTGGCCAACTTCTGGCAGGACCTCTCCGTGGACCTCAAGAAGGACCGCATCTACGTTCCGGAGGAGGACTTCAAGGCCCACGGTTACTCCGAGGCGGACCTCCGGATGGGCGTCTACAACGAGCGCTTCAAGACGCTGATGAAGTTCGAGTTGGCGCGCACGCGAGCCCTCTTCAATCAGGGCAAGCCCTTGTCCGCGCGCCTGCGCTGGCCCCTCTCCTTGGAAATTCGGCTGACCTGGCTCGGCGGCATGCAGGTGCTCAAGCTCGTCCATAAGCTGGATTTTGACACCATCCGCACGCGCCCCGCGCTTACGAGGCGGGATTGGATCCCTCTGGCCGCGCGCGCCCTCCTCGGCGCATGATCGCGATGTCGCCGCGCGCCGAGAGAAAGTCCAACTTCTTTCTGGGCTTTTTGCTGCTGCCGCGGACCAAGCGCGAGGCTCTCCGCGCCGCCTACGCGTACTGCCGCCTCATCGACGATATCGTCGACGACGGCGCCCTCTCAAAGGACGAGGCGCGCCGTCAGTTGGTCTTCTGGCGCTCGGAGATCGAGCGCTTGTACCGCGGCGAGCCCACGCATGAGATTTCGCGGGCTCTGATCGGACCGGTCGCCGACTTTAAGATCCCGAAAGGGCCTTTCTTGGAGATGATCCGAGGCTGCGCCATGGACCTGGAAGGGACGCATTATGAAACCATTTCCGAGCTGGAGAGCTACATGCGGGGCGTGGCATCCTCGGTGGGCGCGATGTGCGCGCACATCTTCGGCTGGGACTACACCTCCCGGGAGCGCATGATGGAGTTTGCGACGGACTTCGGCTACGCCTTCCAGCTTACCAACATCATCCGCGACGTCGGGGTGGACCTGGAACTGGGGCGCGTCTATCTGCCTCTGGCCGACCTGCGCGAGGCCGGCTACCGCGTCGAGAATCTGATCGCCCGCGATCATTCCCCGGCCTTCGAGCTGCTCATGCGCCGCCAGTACGAAAGGGCCAAGGATTATTACGCCCGGGCCCGCGCCCTGGTCGACCCGCGCGACCGGCCGAACCTCCTGCCCGCGGAGGTGATGGCTCATATTTACGAGGGGCTTCTTGATCGAATCAAACACCGTGGGTTCCAGGTCTTGTCCCATCAGACGAGTCTTCCGGCCCACCGGAAGCTGATTTTTGCCCTACGGGGATGGCTCTACTGTCATGGCTTCCGATAAGACCGACGCGCTCATCCTCGGCGGCGGATTCGCGGGATTAGTCTGCGCCGTTTGCCTGGCCGAAAAAGGACGCAAGGTCCTCGTGTTGGAAAAAAAAACCCACCGGGGCGGTCGAGCCTATTCCTTCGAAGAGAACGGCCTCGACATAGACAATGGACAACATCTTTTCATGGGATGTTATCGCGCCACGCGCCGATTCCTGAAAACGATCGGCACGCAAGACCGGCTGGAGATCTATGAAGACATGATCGTGGATTATATCGAACCCGGCGGCAAGAAAGATCGCCTGGATTGCCCGTCATGGCTGCCGGCGCCATACCATCTCGCCGCCGGACTTCTCGGCTTGAAAGGCGTTTCGTTGAAAGAGAAAACGGCGTTGTTTGCGTTTGATCTCGCCTTGAAGGCTATGAAGGTCGGCCCCATCCCGCAAGACGTCGAAAAGATGACGGTTCGAGGGTGGTTAAGCTCTCTCGATATTTCCAGAAATTTTCAGAATCGATTCTTCGATCCCGCGGCAATCGGCATTTTGAACGAACGGCCGGAGATCGCTTCGTCCGCGGGATTCATCCAGGCGCTACGGGAGATTTTTTTTTCCGACCGCGGATCCTCCAAGTTCGCCTTGGCCAAGACGGGACTGTCCGATCTGTATGCCGACGCCGCGCGGGATTTCATCGAGAAACGGGAGGGGCGCGTGATCTCCACGGCCAAGGCCGTGGGATTGATTGAGGAAGGCGGGCGCGTCGTCGGCGTGAAAACGGACATGGATTCCCGCTTCACGGCCGATCATATCGTCTCGACTTTGCCGCCATGGGAACTCAAGAAACTCGATCTTCCGGCGGCCCTCCACGGACCTTGGGAGGATTTGGCCCCGGCCCCGATCATCGGCGTGACTCTCCTGCTGGACCGCCCGGTCATGAGCGAACGTTTCGTGGGGCTTCTCAACGCGCAGACGCATTGGGTTTTTAATCGATCAAGGATCATGGGCTTACCGGGTCCCGGCCAGGTCCTGTCCGTCGTCATCTCCGGCGCCCATGAGCAGATCGGGCGGCTGCCGGAGAAAATCCGTCAAACAGTCGTCGGCGACCTTTCCGCCTGCCTGCCTGGGTTTTCCCTCGCCAAGATCGTCCGATGGAAAGTGGTCAAGGAACCGTTCGCCACGCTTTCGCCCACGCCCGGCAGCGAGGCCAAGCGCCCCGAGCCCGGGACCGGCATGCCCGGCTTCTCCTTCGCCGGCGATTGGACCCGCACGGGTTTGCCCGCGACCATCGAGAGCGCCTGCGTTTCCGGCTATGCCGCCGCGTCCCGAGCCTAGAGGCGAATAATCTATAATCGACGGCATCCTCGAGGCGGGAGTGTTCATGATAAAGTCCGATAAATGGATTCGCCGGATGTGCCTGGAGCATAAGATGATCGATCCATTCGTCGAGCGCCAGGACGGCAAAGGAAAGATCTCCTACGGGCTGTCCTCCTACGGCTACGACATCCGCGTGGCCGGCGAGTACAAGGTCTTCACGAACGTCCACGGCGTCCTGGTGGACCCCAAGAAGTTCGATGAAAAGTCCTTCGTGGACATCAAGTCCGACGCGTGCGTGGTGCCGCCGAACTCCTTCGCGCTTGCCCGCTCGGTCGAGTGCTTCCACATCCCCCGCGAGGTGCTGGCCATCTGCCTCGGCAAGAGCACCTACGCCCGCTGCGGCATCATCGTCAACGTGACTCCCCTGGAGCCCGGCTGGTCGGGATATCTCACCATTGAGATATCCAACACCACGCCCCTGCCCGCCAAGATCTACTCCAACGAGGGCATCGCCCAATTGCTCTTCTTCGGGGGCGACCAACTCTGCGAGACCTCGTATTCGGATCGGCACGGCAAGTACATGGACCAGGTCGGCGTGGTCCTGCCGCGCGTCCTCTCTCCCAAGTGAGCCTTCTGCTTCTCGTCCTGCTGGCCGGGCCCGGGGCTGCGGCCGACCGAGCGATAGCGCCGGGAAGCGCCGCCTCCACGGACCGTGAGGAGGCGGCCCTCGGCGGCGGGCATTCCGAGCAGGTTCCCGAGCAGGCCTCGGTCGACCGGCGCCGGGCCATCCTGGAGGAGATGTGGCAGCGACGGATTCTGCCGCCCGACCAGGGGATGTGGAGCCCGAGCGATTATGAGCTCATCGAGAAGATCCGCCTCGCCGAGGTCGACGCCCTCGACCTCCTCAAGCGCAAGTTCGGAGGTTATCGCCCCTGGGTCGCCAAGCCCCGGGCCGGCGGCCTGCCGGGGGCCCCACGGCTGACCAAAGAGGGCTACGAGAAGTATCTCTTCGTCCTGAGCCAGGACGCCATCGAATTTTTCGAGTCCAAGGGCGCCGACGCCAAATGTGTGTTCAAGCTCAAGGACATGGACGGCAAGGCTCTCTTCAACGGCCGCGGGTCCATCACCGAGGACGGGGCCCGCGTCTACCGACGGGCCAAACTCAACCTGGAGATTTTCTGGAAAGCCCCCGACGGTGAACTCTACGGTACCCGGCGCCCTCCCCGATAGACACCCGCCGCCTCGCAGACCCCGACGAAAAATCCTTGAGCCGCCGTCGAGAATTTGCTATATTTTAAATCATGCCTCAGAACACTTATATGCATAGCCCCCGCCAGGCCGCCATCGAGCGCCGTTGGCATCACATCGACGCGAAGGGACTTGTCCTCGGCCGCATCGCGACGAAGGCCGCCGTTCTCCTGCGCGGCAAGCTGAAGCCGACGTACACCGACTGCGTCGATTGCGGCGATTTTGTCGTCGTGACGAACGCCAAGCACGTCAAGCTGACCGGCGACAAGCTGGAGCAGAAATTCTATTTCTCCCACTCCGGCTACGCCGGCGGCGCGAAGGTCATGCCGATGAAGCGGCAGATGGAGCGCGACCCTCGCCGTGTCCTTATGCTTGCCGTGCGTCGCATGCTGCCGAAGAACCGTCTGGCCCGCAAGCAGATGGTGCGCCTCAAGATCTACGCCGCGGACACGCATCCGCACGCCACCCTCAAACAGAAGGCCAAGTAAAAAACCATGGGTAAGAACGAAGCCGTCCGGGCCACGGGCCGCCGCAAGAACGCCATCGCGCAGGTCCGCGTCCTGCCGAAGGGCGAAGGCAAGATCACCGTCAACGCGAAGCCCGTCGAAATCTACTTCAACGGTCTGCCGCACCAGGTCCGCGACGTGCGGTCCCCCCTGGAGGTCATCGAGAGCGCCAAGGGCAACGACTACGTCGTGAAGGTCATCGGCGGCGGCATCTCCGGCCAGGCCGGAGCGGCTCGCCACGCCATCGCCCGCGCGCTCGTCAAGGTCGACGAGAAGAACAAGAAGGCCCTCAAGGCGGCCGGCTTCCTGACCCGCGACCCCCGCATGGTCGAGCGCAAGAAGAGCGGACAGCCGAAGGCGCGCAAGCGCTTCCAGTACTCCAAGCGCTGATCCGGCCGTCTCCTTGGAGACGATCAAGATCCGTGGACTGGCCCGTCTCACCTCGGCGATCTTCGTCGGATGGGGAGGGCTGCTTTCTTTCAAGGGGCTTTGGGACCTCTTCTACGGCGAACCCGAGGCCAACCTCTATGCTCCGGCCAAATGGGCGTTCATCACCCAGGAGCAGTGGCTGCGCTACGCAGGTTTCGAACTAGTCTACGGCGCGGCCTGCCTGGGCCTGGCCTGGTACTGCCGGCGCTGGGCGCAGCGCCTGCCGGAAACGGTCGAGCGCCCCCTGCGCGAGCCCGAGTTCTCCCTTTTCGACTAGCCAATGCTGAAGGTGGGCTGCGAAGGCTTCTCCATCGGACAGGACCGCTACTGGCGGACCTTTTCCTTCGTTGAGGCGAAGACCGGCGAGAGGATGCCGCGGCAGGCGACGCTGGCGGAATGGAAAGCCGGCGCGCCGCGGGGCGCGGAGTTCGCTCTGCAGGCTTTCCGGCTCATCACGCATGGCCGCGAGGACCGAGGCTTCCCGGAGGCCGGTAAGAAGCTTTCCCGCTCTCGCCAGGACCGTTGTGGAGCCTTCCGGGAGAGCCTGGAGGCCAGTGAGGCCTGGGTGTCTACAAAGGCAGCTGCCGAGATCCTGGACGCCAAGATCGTGGTCTTCGAGACCCCGATCTCTTTCCAGCCCGGCCCCGACAGCCTGCGGGATATGTACCGTTTCTTCAAGGCCGCCTCCCGCGGCCGCCTCACATTCGTCTGGCATTCACGCGGCGCCGCTTGGCGGACGGGACTCAGTGAGAGGGTCTGCGCGGACCTGGGGCTGCTGCGCGCCTACGATCCGCTGAGGGAGGCGGCTCCTAAGCATGGGACTTTCCGCTACCTGCGTTCCCGGGGACCACGGGTGGGGACTTTATCTGTGGACGAATTATCCACAATCCGTCTGGCCGCCCAAGAAGCCCCATCCTGTCTCGTCTTATCGCACCGGGACGCTTATCGCGACGGGGTGCGCCTGCTCGAATCCATCGCGTCTCACGTCTCAGGGAGGAGTCGTTGAGCCTCTGGACGGACCTGCGCGTGGGCTGGCAGTCCTTCAAGACCAGGCGCAAGATGAACCGGCAGTTCGGCCGACGCGAGGATCCCTTCTCCTATGGCGAGACCCCTTACGAGCTGGCGCGCCTCGACGCGATGCAGGCCGCTTTGTCCGGCCCCCGCTGGAACAGCGTTCTAGAGGCGGGCTGCGCGGAGGGCCATTTCACGCAACGCCTCGCGCGTTTGGCCGATCGGGTGACCGCCTTGGATATCTCCGCCGTCGCGCTGTCTCGCGCCCGCAGGCGCGTGCCGACCGCGGACTTTGCGGAGGGGGACCTTCTGACCTGGACTCCGCCGGCCGGAACCTCTTACGACGCGATCGTTCTTGGAGACGTGCTGTATTATCTCGACCGAGAAGGCGTGTCCGACGTCTACGCGGAGGTCTTTGCTCGCATCGCGTCTTGGTTGAAGCCCGGGGGGCGCCTCATCCTCGCCCACGGTTACGCCGGGGACGAGGAGTTCGCCCACCGCCGTTGCTTCCGCGAGCGTTTCGAGGCCGCGGGCCTGCGCCTGATCTGCGAGGCTCCCGTCGACGGCGCCGAGCGCGGGGCAGTGCGGTGCCTCCTGTCCGTTCTTTCGGCGCGCTGACGGGGCGCGTGAAATTTCGTAGACTGGCCCCTATGCGTAAGAAGGCGTCCGAAGCCCTGCACGGCCAGGCGGAGATTCTCGTCGGAGCGGCCGCGGCCGCGGCGCGCTGGTTCCACGTCCCGGGCCTCGTGTCCTTGACGGCCGCGCGCACCGCGCGTCTGCGCTCGCGCGCCTGGCGCGACGCCTCCGTGGCGGCCTCCCAGACCCGGAGCGGACCCGCCAAGACGGACGCCTGCGACCTCTCCTTCGCCCTGCGCGAAGCCGTCGAGCAGACGGTTGCGGCCGTCAGCGAGGCCGCCCGCTGGGGGGTCTGCGCCGACGCCGCCTTCGCCGCGGCCGCAGATGCCTTGGAGGACGCGGCCCGGGACCTCAAGCGTGCCGCCGCGGCCGCGGCGAGCCCGGCCCGCGCCGACGCTCTGCTGGAGGCCAAGCGCCACGCCGCCGTCGTCGAGCGCCGATGCCGCGCCGTCCGCGCCGAGGCGCACGAATCTCCGGCCTTCGTCGAATCCGTCAAGCGCAGCGCGATTTCCGCGCGCCTGTCCTCGGCCGCCGAGGCCCTACAGCAGGCCTGCGACGCCCTCGCCGGGGGCCTTTCCGAATGAACCTTCTCCGCTCGCGATGCCTCCTCGTCCTGGCGATGGCGGCCGCGCCGGGCGCAGGTCGCGCCGCGGACGCCGCGGCCCCGATTCGCATCCGGGTTTATCATACCAACGACATCCACGGTTGGATTATGTCTCGCCCGGACCGGCTCCAGCCCGACCGGCTCGTCGGCGGGGCTGCGGCTCTGGCCTCGTTCATCGGCCGGGAGACGGGACCAAAGCTCGTCCTTGACGCGGGTGATTGGTGGCAGGGCACGCCGGAGGGGTCCCTGACCAAGGGAGAGTCCGTTGCCGAGGTCTTCAACGCCATAGGCTATGACGCGCTCGTCGTGGGAAACCACGAGTACGATTCCGGGGCGGAGGACCTTAAGGCCCTCATCGGCAAGATCAAAGCTCCGGTCCTCTCGGCCAACACCTACACCAAGGACGGCAAGCGCGCGTCCTGGGTCAAGTCCTGGATCGTCAAGGAAGTCGCGGGCGTCAAGATCGGCATCTTCGGCCTGACCACCTCCAACATGCCGCGATTGGCCTTCTCCAAGAACATCGCGGGGCTTAAGTTCCGTCGCGAGGTGGACGAGGGGCGCGATGCCGTCAAGGAACTCAAGGAGGCGGGGGCCGAGGTCATCATCGCCGTCACGCACATCGGTCTTGAGGAGGAGGGGAAGGGGCGCTTCGAGGGCGACCAGACTTTGGCCCGCGAGATCGGCGGCATCGACCTCGTCGTGGGCGGCCACTCCCACACGACCCTTCTGCGGCCCCTGCGCGACGCCGAGCACGGGACCCTGATCGTCCAGGCGGGCTGCTACCTGGTCCGCGCGGGGCGCGCGACGCTTACCATCGACCCGGCGACCCACAGGGTCCTCTCCTCCGAGGACGAATTGGTCGAACTGCGGCCCGAACGCGTCGGCGAGGACGCCCCGGTCAAGGCCATCGTGGCCAAGCACGCCGCGGCCGTGGGCTCGGTCTTCGAGACCGTCGTCGCCACGGTGACGGTCGCGATGAACCGGGAGTCCGAGAAAGAATCCGGCATCGGTTCCTGGATGGCGGACTGCTACAAGGACTGGGCGGGCGCGGACGCTGCCTTCCAGAACGGCGGCGGCATCCGGGCGGACATCCCGGCCGGCCCCCTGACCTTGCGCGCCATCTACGGCGTGATGCCCTTCGACAACGAGATCGTGAAGCTCAAGATGACGGGCGCCGTCCTGCGCGAGGTCTTGGAGCACGGCGTGGGGATGGCTCGGCTCATGCAGGTCGGCGGGACCTCCGTCGTGTACCGCCGCGGCAAGCCCATGGGCGAGCGCGTGGTTTCCGCCGCGGTGGGCGGGGCCCCGCTCGACGACGCCAAGACCTACGCCGTCGCGGCCCTCGATTTCATCGTGGTAGGCGGCGACGGCTTCAACGCCTTCGCCAAGGCCGACGTCAACGAACCCACGGGCGTGCTGGCGCGCGACGTCCTGCGCCGATGCGCCGAGAAGCAGAAGACGGTCGCCCCTCCCGAGTCGGGGCGCCTGAGAGTTCAGGAGGACTGATATGGTGCTCAAGGACGCCCGGTCGAAGATCGAGAAGACCTGGACCACCACGAAGAAATTCCTGGCCGCCATGAGCGTCTGGGGCCTCGTCTTCAGTCTCGTCACCATCGCCCGCCTCGGCGTGGCCTTCGACTACGACGACACCCTGGTCCATTCCGAGGATTCCTTCGCGAAAGCCGCCCGCTCAGTCCAGCAGGCGGGCGGCCCCCAGTACTGGCATATCGTCAACAACGCCTATGATCTGGAGAGCCCCAAACTCCTGCCCTATGGATTGGCCTGCCTCTTCCGGGGTTTCGGTTTCCGCATCCTTATCCTGGCCGACCGGCAGGCCGGCGGCGGCGACGCGCTGCGCAAGGAGTGGCGCCGCCTCGCGCCCAAGGGCTTTGTCTTCGTCGGCGCTCCCGAGAACAAGCACCTCCACCTGCAGGACGGCCGCTTCGTCCTCTTCTTCGGGGACAGCGACCGCGACATCCTCGAGGCCAAGAACGCCGGCGTCCTGGGGGTCCGCGTCAAGCGCGGCAAGAAGTCCGTCGGCCGCGGCGAGTACAATCCCGGCGCCCTCGGCGAGCAGGTTCTGCCCTTCTCGGAGTATTGACCGATATCCGATTGACTTGGGAGTCACCTCGTAGGTAGAATGCACTCGTAAGGAACAGGAGATCGATGTGTGGACATAATGTCTACAAATGTTGGGAGAGACCATGACTTCACCGTTGCGCCGTCCCCTTATCGCCGGAAACTGGAAGATGAACCTCACTTTGGTCCAGTCCGTGGAGCTGGCCCGCGCCGTCAAGGACGGCGTCGCCGCGGCCGCGGGCGAGACGGCCGTCTGCGTGCCCTTCACCTCCATCGCGGCGGTGGCCGGGGTCCTCAAGGGTTCTTCCGTGCGTCTGGGCGGCCAAGACTGCTTTTGGGAGGCGTCGGGGGCCTTCACCGGCGAGGTTTCGACCGGGATGCTGGTCGACGCCGGCTGTCAGATGGTCATTCTCGGCCACTCCGAGCGCCGCAAGCTCTTTAACGACACGGACGAGACGGTCAACAAGAAGCTGGCGGCGGCGCTGAAGGCGGGTCTGACCCCCATCGTCTGCATCGGCGAGACGCTGGAGGAGCGCGAGACCCAGAAGACTTGGCGCGTGCTGGAGACCCAACTGGCCGGCGGCCTTCAAGGTTTCGCACCGGCCGACCTGTCCAAGGTCGTCATCGCCTACGAGCCGGTCTGGGCCATCGGCACCGGCAAGACGGCCAGTCCCGCGCAGGCTCAAGAAGCGCATCTCTTCGTGCGCGGTCAGCTCGAGAAGTTGTACGGCAAGGCTTTCGCGCTCGGGGTGCGCGTCCTCTACGGCGGCTCGGTCACTGCGGAGAACGTGGACACGTTGATGGCCCAGCCCGACGTGGACGGCGCCCTGGTCGGAGGGGCCAGCCTCAAGAAGGATTCCTTCCTGCGCATCATGGGATTTGCGACCGCTTGATCACGACCGAGCAGATCCAGGGGCTCGCCTCCGAGATCGAGAAGCGTCTGAAACGCTCGAGGAGCCCGATCCCCGTCGGCGTGTCCAACCGCCATTGTCATCTGGCGCAAGAGCACTTCAGAATTCTTTTCGGCCGACAGGCCGAGCCCAAAAAAGCGAGGAACATCAAACAGCCGGGCTTCTGGGCGGCAGAAGAGATGATCGACGTCAAAGGCCCGAAAGGGACCATCCAGAAGGTCCGCCTGGTGGCGCCGTATCGCCACCGCACGCAGATCGAGATCGCGGTCACCGATGCCGTCGGCATCGGACTCACCCCGCCCGTTCGCGAGTCGGGGGACGTCAAGGGCTCCGCGGGCGCCGTGCTCATCGGGCCGGCGGGACGCATCGAGATACAAGAAGGAGTGATCGTGGCCCAGCGGCATCTTCACTTCAGCCCGGCGGAGGCCAAGACCCTGGGAGTCGCGTCCGGAGAAGTCGTGCGGGTCCGCGCCGGGACCGGCCGCGGCCGTTCGACCGTCTTCGAAAACGTCATCGTGCGGGTGTCGGACAAGTACAGTCTGGAGTTCCATGTCGATACGGACGAAGCCAATGCCGCCGGAATCAAGACCGGCGACATCGTGCACATAGCGTAAGGAGAACACAGAACAATGAACGCCCTAGGAATGATCGAGACCCGCGGCCTCGTCGCCTGCGTGGAAGCCGCCGACGCGGCCGTGAAGTCCGCCGACGTGCGCATCGTCGGCTACGAAAAGGTGGGCACGGGCCTGGTGACGGTGCTCTTCCGCGGAGAGGTCGCCGCGTGCAAGGCCGCCTGCGATTCGGGCGCGGCCGCCGCGCAGAAGGTCGGCGAGTTGATCGCCGTGCATGTGATTCCGCAGCCGCACCCGGACCTCGAGGGGAAGATGCCGATCTCTATGCCCGAGCATCTGCAGCGCAAGAAGTAAGACGCGTCCAGAGAGGCTTATATGATTTTCGCCCGCGTGACGGGCAGCGTCGTCTGCACGCTCAAGGACGAGAAGCTGATCGGGTCCAAGCTGCTCTTGGTGCAGCCCGTGGACCTGGCCGGCTCCCCGAAGGGCAACCCCCTCGTCGCCGTCGATTCCATCGGCGCCGGCGAGGGTGAACTCGTCTTGCTCGTGCAGGGTTCGAGCGCCCGGCAGACCAGCCGCACCGAAGGCCGACCGGTGGACGCCGTGATCTTCGCGATCGTGGACACCGTCGAGCAGTCCGGCAAGACCGCCTTCAAGAAGTCCGAGGACGCCCATGCAAAGTGAGGAAATAGCCCGCGTCGTCGCGGAAGTCCTTAAGCGCCTGGAGGGTGAGGACTTCAGGTCCGTTCTGAGCGCCCCGGCGCCCGCCGCCGTTGCCCAGCCGTCCGGCTGCGGAGGAGTGGTCTATCCCACGGTGGACGCGGCGGTCAAGGTCGCGCAGAAGGCCCAGGCCGTCTTCCAGGACCAGGGACTGGAACTGAGGCGCGCCGTCATCCGCGCCATGCGCAAGGCCGCCGTCGCCGACGCCGATCGCCTCGCCGAGTTGGCCGTGTCGGAGACCGGCATGGGGCGCAGGGAGGACAAGATCCAGAAGAACCTGGTCTGCGCCATTCGCACTCCCGGGGTCGAGGACCTCACCTCCCGTGCTTACACCGGTGATCAAGGTCTCACGCTCGTCGAGTATGCGCCGTACGGCGTGGTGGCGGCCGTGACTCCGTCCACGAATCCGGCGGCGACCATCATTAACAACGCGATCTCCATCCTCTCGGCCGGCAACGCCGTCGTTTTCGCCCCTCACCCGGCGTCGTTTAAGACCTGCGTCGAGACGATGAGTCTGCTCTGCGAGGCGGCCATGCAGGCGGGGGCGCCTCGTGGTTTGATTGCGGCTTTCGACAAGCCCTCCCAAGAAAACACCAAGTTGCTGTTGTCTCATCCGGAGACAAGGGTGAACATGGTCACCGGCGGCCCCGCCATCGTCAAGGTCGCGATGACGGTCGGCAAGACCTGCAAGACCATCGCGGCCGGCCCGGGCAATCCCCCCGCCGTAGTCGATGAGACGGCGCTCTTTCCGAAATGCGCCTCGGACATCATCTTTGGGGCTTCTTTCGACAACGGCGTCCTTTGCACGGCGGAGAAGGAAACCATCGTGGTCGAGGCGGCCAAGGACCGGTTCCTGGCCGCCATGCGGCAGGATCCCCGCGCCTTTGAACTCAACGCCGCCCAGATGGAGCAGCTCACGAATTTGGTCATCAAAGAAGGCGGCAAAGGATGCAAGGATCCCCTCCTCAACCGCGATTATGTCGGCAAGGACGCCTCGGTCATCGCCAAGGGTATAGGCTTGAGCGTCCCGGACTCGGTCCGATTGCTTTGGTCCTTGGTCGGCAATGATCAGCCCTTCGTCTGGACCGAACAGCTGATGCCGGTCATGCCCGTGACGGTGGCGCGCGACGTGGAAGCGGCCATTGACTTGGCCCAGGCCGTAGAAGGCGGCCACAAGCATACGGCTTCCATGCATTCGACGAATGTGGCCAATTTGACCGCAATGGGACGGCGCATGCAGTGCTCCATCTTCGTCAAGAACGCCCCCACCCTCTACGGCCTCGGCTTGGGCGAGGGCTACGCCACGATGTCCATCGGCACGCCGACGGGCGACGGCCTGACCAAGACCAGCCATTTCGCGCGGCCGCTGCACTGCGCGCTCGTCGGTTATTTCCGCATCGCCTAGGGGGAAATGAACATGCTTGCCAACATTGCCGTTGGATTTCTGGAGTCATCCTCGATCGCGAAGGGAATCGAGGCGGCCGACGCCATGTGCAAGATGGCCTCCGTCAAGCTCGCCAAGACCAGTATTCTCGCCCGCGGGAAGTACATGATCCTCATCACGGGCCCGGTGGGCGAGGTCGAATCCTCCCTGCGCGCCGGCAAGGAAGTCCTCGACAAGGCCCTGGTGGACGAAGTGCTCATCCGCAACGTCCACCGGCAGGTGGTCAACGCCCTGGACCAGCGCCATGCCGTGGACGTCGTCGGGGCCCTGGGCATCGTCGAGACCAAGGAGGCGATCTCCGCGGTCAAGGCCGCCGACGCCGCGGCCAAGGCCGCGTCCGTTCACGTCCTGGAGGTCAAGACCGTGGTCGGCGGCGGCAAGGGCTACTTTACCGTCTGCGGCGAAGTGGGCGACGTTCGCTCCGCCATCGCCGCGGCCGTCTCGGCGCTGAAGCCCGACCAGATCGTCAGCCACGTCGTCATCGCGCAGTCCGATCCCCAGCTCCTGGCGGCGGTGGGGATATAACCATGAGGATCGTCATCGGAAGCGACCACGGCGGCTTCGCCGCCAAGGACTTCGTCAAGAAGACCGTCCAGAAGCTGGGCCACGAGGCCGTCGACTTCGGATGCCACTCGACCGATGCGGTGGACTATCCCGACGTGGCCCAACTCGTCGCGGAGGCGGTGGTCCGCCGCGAATTCGACAAGGGAGTGCTCATCGACGGCTTCGGGGGCGCTGTGTGCATGGCGGCCAATAAGGTCCCCGGCGCGCGCGCGGTCGCGGCCTACGATTCGGTCTCGGCCCGTTTCGCCGCCCAGCACGACGACGCCAACGTCCTGTGCCTCGGCGGCAAGACCCACGGCGAGCTGATTGTGGCGGAGATTCTTAAAGTGTTCTTTTCGACGCCTTTCGAAGGCGGGCGGCATGAGGGACGGCTGTCTAAGATCCACTCCATCGAGAGGAAATACTGCCGGTGAAACTTGCGCGAGTGGTCGGCCGCGTGTTCTGCTCCCGGCAAGAGCCGGGCTTGGACCGAAAAACCATGCTTCTCATCCAGCCCCTGCGCTGGGAGGACGAGTCGTCGGTCGGCGACCCCATCGTCGCGGCCGACGCGGTCGGCGCCGGATCGTCGGAAAAAGTCTTTTGGGTCGCCTCGCGCGACGCGGCCGTCGCCTTCAAGGACGTCCCGCCCGTGGACGCGGCGGTCGTCGGCATTGTCGAGGGCCATCAAGCGCGGGACTTCCGGGGTAAGACGCGGGGAGGAGACTGAGGTGTTCGTCGCCGAGGTGATCGGCAACGTCTGGGGCACGCGCAAGCACAAGTCGCTCAGCGACCGGCGCCTGCTCCTGGTGAGGCCCATCGACCCTCTGACGGAGAAGCCGCTCGGCGACGCGCAGATCGCCGTCGAGTACGGCACAGGCGCGGGGCCGGGTTCGATCGTGCTCGTGCTCGACGAGGGCGGTTCGGCGCGGAGCGTTCTGAAGGATGAGGCGGCGCCGGTGCGGACCGTGATCGTGGGCGTGGTGGATTCGGTGAGTTCGGGCGGCCGGGTGAAAAAATATGACTCAGCATAGCGAAGGAATGGCCGCATCCATCGTCGTAGGAGGCGACTATGAATGAAGCGCAATTAAGAACCGTGGTCGAAGAGGTCGTCAAGGCGCTCTGCGCCAAAGGCTTCCTCAAGGCCGTCAAATGCGAGTGCGAGAGCGCCCCCAAGGCCCTTAAAGGCGAGGTGAAGACCTCGATGGGCTCGGCGGGAAAAGTGTTCGCCAACGCCTCCTCCTGGGGCGCGGCGCCGGCGCCAATGGGCCAGTTCTCGGCCCTGCCTCCGAAGACGCCCCACGAAGACGATGAGGACGCGCATGTGGACGCGAAGGCCATCGAGGCCTGCGGGGCCTCGCGCGTGTCGGTCTGCAAGCCCACAAAGAAGGGCACGGACGCGGCGCGCTACGTGGACCACACGATGCTCAAGCCCAACGCCACGCAGGAAGAGATCGCCAAACTCTGCGAGGAGGCCAAGGCCTTCTGCTTCGCCTCGGTCTGCGTTAACCCATCTTATGCGGCCCTCGCCGCGCAGTGCTTGCGCGGCTCGGGCGTCAAGGTCTGCACCGTGGTGGGATTCCCGCTGGGTTCGACGACGCCCACGGTCAAGGCCATCGAGGCGCGCGACGCCATCGCCAACGGGGCCGACGAGATCGACATGGTCATCAATATCGGCGCGCTGAAATCCGGCAACGATGTCGTCGTCTACGACGACATCAAGATGGTGCGCGAGGCCACTCGCGGGAAAATCCTGAAAGTCATCCTAGAGACGTCCCTTCTGTCCAATGAAGAGAAGATCCGAGCCTGCGTGCTGGCCAAGAAGGCGGGCGTGGACTTCGTGAAGACCTCGACCGGCTTCGGCGGCGGCGGCGCCACCGTTGCGGACATCAAGTTGATGCGGGGTGCGGTGGGCCCGCTCATGGGGGTCAAGGCCTCGGGCGGCATCCGCGACGCAAAGGCGGCGGCCGACATGATCGCGGCGGGCGCGACGCGCCTGGGCACTTCGGCCAGCGTGGCCATCGTGACCGACGCGGAAGTCGACGGGAAGGGGTATTAGTCATGGCGAAAGAGAAGCCGGCCAAGTACAAGATCACCATCGACCTGCAGTGCGGCATCTGCGGGGCGATCATGCACACGCACAAAGATGAGCCCTTGCCCAAGTTCTGCGCCGGCTGCGGCGCGGGCCTGTATAAATTCTGCCTCAAGTGTCACAAGCGCGTCGAAATGTTCTTCGAGGAGTGGTGGCCCGAGGATGACGAATGCGTGCGCACCTACAGCACCGCTCGCCGCTGCACGCGCTGCAACGCGGTCCTGGACGTGACGCCCGAGGAACGCGGGATGACGGACGAGGAATCGGAGTAAAGGAGGCTGTATGTCCGAGAGCAAGGAAGCGCTGGGATTGGTTGAAACGAAGGGCTTTACCGGGATGATCGAAGCTTCGGACGCGATGGCCAAGTCGGCCAAGGTCCGCCTCCTTGGATACGAGAAGGTGGGAGACGGTCTCGTGACCACGCTCTGCCGGGGCGAGGTCGGCGCCGTGCGCGCGGCCGTGGACGCCGCGGCCGCGGCGGCCCAGAGGGTGGGACAGCTCGTCTCGGTCCACGTCATCCCCCGCCCGCACGACGATCTGGAAAAGTATCTCGACCGCATCGCCATCAAGCTGGAACGCTGAGGCGTCGCAATCCGGCCGTGCTGACGCGGGACGATCTCCTGGACATCATCGTTTCCGGTCTGTCGAAAGGCGGACCGGTGGGGCTGTTTCCGGACGGCCCCAAAGGCCGTTGTTTCCTTTCCGAATACGAAATAAAAAAACAGTTGACGCTTGGGGGGAAACGGCTTACAATTCCAATGGATTCCATCCTCAGCCCTTTGGCTCTCGATGTCTTGACGCTCCAGGGAATCGAGATCAACCGAGTGTGAGGCTTCCTTAAAAATAAAAAACATGCCGATTGACATCACGAAACTTCTGACTTTGATGGTCCAGCAGGACATCTCCGACATCCACTTCAAAGCGGATTCAGTCCCGGCTCTGCGAGTGCGAGGCGACATGGTCCTCGCCACGAACCTCCCCAAGCTCTCCTCTGAGGACGTCAAGACCGTCGCCTACCAACTCATGAACAAGGAGCAGGCGGCTGAGTTCGAGCGGGAGATGGAGCTCGACCTCGCCTATAGCCTCGAAGGGTTGGCGCGCTTCCGCATCAACGTCTACCGCCAGAAGGGCTCGCTGGGCTTGACCCTGCGCGTCGTGCCCATGAAGCTGCGCACCTTCGAGGAACTCAACCTCCCCGTCGACTCGCTCACTAAGCTTGGCGCCGAGAACCGGGGCCTTATCCTCTTCGCCGGCATTACGGGCGCGGGCAAGACCACGACCCTCAACAGCTTTCTCCACTACATCAACGTCAACCAACTGTACCGCATCATCACCATCGAAGACCCCATCGAGTTCTACCACACCGACCTTAAGAGCACCATCGTCCAGCGCGAGGTAGGCCTCGACACCAAGTCCTTCGCCCACGCCCTCCGGCACATCCTGCGCCAGGATCCCGACGTGGTCGTCATCGGCGAGATGCGCGACCTCGAGACCATGCAGGCCGCCATCTCCGCCGCCGAGACCGGGCATCTCGTGCTCTCGACCGTCCACACCATTGACGCCATACAGACCGTGGACCGCGTCGTGGACGCGCATCCCGCGCACCAGCACACCCAGGTGCGCCAGCAACTGGCGAACTGCCTCAAGGGCGTGGTGGGACAGCGCTTGGTCGTCTCCAAGGACGGCAAGAGGCGTTACCCAGCCAACGAGGTCATGATCGCCACCAGCTTGGTGCGGCGTCACCTGCTTGAGGGCAAGAACGCCGAGCTGCGCAAGGTCCTCGAGGGCGGCGCTTATTACGGCATGCACACTTTTGACCAGGACCTTCTGCGCCTGTACGGCGAGGGGAAGATCGACGACAAGACCGTTCTCGAGGAGGCCACCAATCCGGATGACGTGGCTCTTCGTCTTAAGGGACTGGGCGCCGGCGGCTGATGATGGCGGACGATCCCCAGAAGCAGCCCGACGACATCCGGGGCATCCTCTCGGACCTAGACTCGATCCTCTCCGATATCAGGTCGGTCGGAGCCGCGCCCAAGCCCGCCGAGCCGCCGCGGCCGACCGAGCCATTAGGCAAGGAATTGCCGCTTCCACCCGCCGTTGAAAAGCGGCCGACCGAGCCATTAGGCAAGGAAGTGCCGCTTCCACCCGCCGTTGAAAAGCGGCCGACCGAGCC
>Ga0154316_122_pt2 | contig 35007 bp, 36 predicted proteins | sample RifGroA2_FD_105610 | JGI IMG/M metagenome (GOLD analysis project Ga0154316, IMG submission 105610) | Elusimicrobia bacterium GWA2_66_18
GGTCGGGCTCTCCTACGGCCTGGGTTACCGCTTGGACTGGGCAGAAGAGAGCGGTCGTCCGGAGGACGACGTCGAGATCGCCGATGTCCCCGCCCCGGCCGCCGGCATTTCCCTCCTGCCGGTTCCCGCGCCCCGGATGGAGATCATCCCGAGCGGTCCGGCCATCGCTCCGACGCCTTCTCCGGAGATGAAATCCGATCTACGGACTATCTCCTGGGATAAGATGACTGCCGCGCTCGATAAGACGGCGGTGCACTATCCGGGGCGCGTCTCCATCTGCATGCGGGACCTCCGCACCGGTAAGACCTGGATGTACCACCCTGATGATCTCTTCCCGGCGGCCAGCCTCATCAAGGTCCCCATCCTGATCGCGGCCTTCTACAAGATGAAGGACGGGCAACTCTCGCTCGAGGAGAAGCTGCCGATTACGCGGCGCAACCGGGTGGGAGGATCGGGCTCCCTTAAGTGGCGGCCCGACGGCACCAAGCTCGCGGTGCGCGAACTCCTGATCCATATGATCAATGAGTCGGACAACACCGCGACCAAGATGGTCCTAGAGCGTCTTGGTCTGGGCTACGTGCAGCAGCAGTTCCCGCGGATGGGTCTCCTTTATACGGGCATCTACGAAGAGGGAATGAGCATTAAGGGCGGGCGTGTGGCGCACGAGAATTACACGACCGCGCGCGAGATGACCATGCTCCTAGAGAAGATCTACAAGGGGGAGGCCGTCGACAAACCCTCCAGCGATCTGATGATGGAAATTCTCAAGAAACCCAAGGCCGTCGCCTCCCGCCTGGCCAAGGGGATGCCGACCGGCTGGGAAATCGCCCACAAGACGGGGCTCCTGCGCCAGGCTTGTCACGACTCCGCAATCTTCCTGACGCCGAACGGCGACTATTCCCTGACCGTCCTTACCGGTCAGAACCAGTCGTACTCCCAGGCCAAGACCTTCATCACCAAGCTTGCGCACGTCACTTTCGCCAATTATGCGGGCCCGCGCTACTATGCCCAGGCGACCCGGCGTCGCCGGCGCTGAGGACCGCGTGAGCGTCCTCCTCCTGGCTGCTCTTCTATTCCCCGCCTTCCCCGCGGCGCGCGCCGGCGAGGATGAAATCCCCGTCATCCAGAGATATCTGGTCCACCTTAAGCTGGGCGATGATCTGGAGGAAGTGAGGCGCATCTATCCGCCCGCCCAAGAGTGGCCCTCCTCCATGGACCCCCGCGGGCGCGTGACGCGCTACCGCGTGGAACGAGCCTGGGCCAAGACCTTCCCGCTCAAGGTTCAGATCCTGCACCTGGGGTTCAAGAAGGGCCGTTTGGTCGAGATACAGGTCGTCTACGATGAGAAATTCTCGAGCGCGAAGACTTACGAGACCATGGCCGGTGATTTCTCGCTCCTTTATGGAGAACCGGTACGTTCCGGCGATCGCTTCTGGTGGGCGGACGCCCACACCGTTCTGCGAGTGTTCCCCGCCGAAATACCCCTCGCCAAAAACGGGGACAAGGCCGTGGAGTGGCGCACCAGCGTTCAGATCTACGAGAAGGGCGTTTTCGATCGTGTGGACTAGCGACCGTTAAGCCGTGGAACTTTTTTGACCCCCGCCCCGTATCCATTAGGCACACCCTAGTGTGATCGAACATCAATCGAACAAAAATCGAACTTGTGTTCGAATTAAACTTCTGCTATACTAACACCCTTGGACGCCCGAGGTCAGAGGCGCGCTAAGGAGGGAGAAAGCACTCAATGGCGAACATGGAAACGGGGAAAGCGAAGTCTCTGGAGTTGGCGCTGTCTCAGATCGAGAAGGCTTACGGCAAGGAGGCGGTGATGAAGCTGGGCGACCGCGCGGCCAAGATCAAGATCGACGCGATCTCCACCGGCGTGCTGTCCCTCGACCTGGCGCTCGGCGTCGGGGGCTTTCCGCGCGGACGCATCATCGAGATCTATGGGCCCGAGTCATCAGGAAAGACCACCCTGGCCCTCCAGGCCGTTGCCATGGCCCAGAAGGGAGGCGGGGCCGCCGCCTACATCGACGCCGAGCACGCTTTGGACCCGGCCTATGTCCGCGCCTTGGGCGTGGACATCGACAATCTGCTCATCGCCCAGCCCGACTGCGGCGAGGAGGCCCTCGAGATCACCGAGAAGCTGGTGCGCTCCTCAGCTCTCGACATCATCGTCATCGACTCGGTCGCGGCCCTGGTGCCCAAAGCCGAGATCGAAGGCGAGATGGGAGACAGTCACATGGGCCTGCAGGCGCGGCTCATGAGCCAGGCCTTGCGGAAACTCACCGCGGTCGTGGCGCAAAGCAAGACCACGCTGATTTTTATCAATCAGATCCGCAACAAGATCGGCGTCATGTTCGGCAATCCAGAGACGACGACCGGCGGCTTGGCCCTCAAGTTCTACTCGACCATGCGCCTAGAGATCCGGCGCATCGAGAACATTAAAGAAGGCGACGTCGTGGTCGGCGCGCGCGCCCGGGTCAAGATCGTCAAGAACAAGGTCGCCCCGCCGTACCGCACGGCCGAGTTCGAGATGATCCACGGCTTTGGCGTCTCGCGCGAGGGCTGCCTCGTGGACCTCGCAGTTGAGGGCGGCATCGTCGAAAAATCAGGTTCCTGGTTCCTATACGACGGAGAGCGTCTGGGCCAGGGCCGCGAGAACGCGAAAGCGTACCTCAAGCACCACACGCAGACTGCCGAGAAGCTCGAGAAGGTCCTGCGCGACAAGTATCTCGTGCTGCCGGTCGAGACGGGCGCCCAGGCCCGCGAGGAGGAGACTGCCATTGAGAAGCCCGAGGCCAAGGCCGGCAAATCCAAGGTCTAAGTCCGGCAAGGCCCGTCCCGCCGCCATCGAGGAGTTCGTCCGCTACCTGAGCCTGGAGAGGGGGTTGTCTGCGCATACCGTTCAGGCCTACGCCTCGGACGCCGGCCGCTTCCTCGCCTGGGCTGCGGAGCGTAAGATCGACCCGCGCGGGGCCCTCAAGACCGTCTTCGATGATTTCCTGTGGGAGGAGAAGCAGAGAGGGATGGACGCATCATCGCTCGCCCGCGGGATCTCGGCGTTAAAGGCCTTCTTCTCCTACCAGGCCGTCGAAGGCCGCCTGTCCGAGAATCCGGCCGAGGGTCTCAAGGCCCCGCGCCTGCCCCAACGCCTGCCCCACCACCTTTCGCTCCAGGACGCGGCGCGGCTGCTGGCTGCGCCCGACGGCGTCTCCTACGAGGATGTGCGTGGGCGCGCCATGCTTGAGTTCCTCTACGCCTGCGGACTGCGCGTCTCCGAGCTCATCGGTCTGCGCCCGGAGTCCGTCAACATGCAGGAAGGCTGGGTGCGTGTGATGGGGAAAGGTTCGAAGGAACGCCTCGTCCCCGCGCACCCCCGCGCCCTGGCCGCGCTCCGCGCCTACATGGTCCTGCGCGAGAGCCGTTTTAAGTCATCCTCCCCGGAATTATTCCTAGGGCGGACGGGCCGGCGCCTCTCCCGCGTCCAGTTCTGGCGCCTGCTGCGCGCACTGGGCCGGCGCGCGGGCCTCAAGACTCCGCTCTACCCGCACCTCCTGCGGCACACGTTTGCGACCCATATGTTGTCGGGGGGCGCGGACCTCCGCTCGGTCCAGGAGATGCTCGGACATTCCGACCTCTCGACGACGCAGATCTACACGCATCTCGATGCCTCAGCTCTGAAGGACGCGCACGCCAAACATCACCCTCGGGGATGATAGACTACCCTGCGATGGCTTTTCTCCTGCTGGCCGCCTGGGCGGTCCTCGCCGTTCCGACCGCCGCCGCGGGTCCAGGCACGCCCTCCGAAGAGGTCTCGCTCCAGCTCGTCGATTATGCCTTGCGCACACCCACCCCGGACATGGACCCCAAGCTTGCCAACGCCTTCCTCGACCTGGACTTGGAGATGATTCCCAAGAAGAAGAAGGAGAAGGTTCGCGCCAAGCAGTTGGAACTGCGGACCCTCCTTAAGATCAGCGCGGGCAAGAAAAAGGGCGGCATCCGCTGGCCTCAGCCCGACGCCTGCACGCCGAAGTACTACGGCCCCGGCGACGAGGGCGCGCTCGCCATCGCCGGATTCGCCGAGATCGAGGAGGACGAGGCGGATTTCCTGGAGGAGAGGACGAAATGCAGCGAGGCGGAGCTGTGTTGCGAGTTCTCGCTGACGATCATCCTGATCCCGCGCAAGAAGGGCCCGCCCCTCAAGCGCTTCTTTCTCCACGACAACGACCCCATTAATTCCCTTCTGGCCGAGTACAGGAACAAGAAGGTCGGCGGGCAGACGAAGTTCTTCGGCGCCGGCGTCTTCTCCTGCAACCGCTGAGACCATGCACGCCACGACGCGGACGGCTCCCGCGCTGCTGCTGACGCTGATCCTGGCGGCGCTTGCCCTGGCGCTCTACGGGAGGAGTATGGGCTGGGGTCCGGTATGGGATGATCATTTTTTCGTCGCGGGGCAGTCATTTCTCGCCGATCCTCGGCACCTGCTCGATGTGTTCGACCCGCGCAGCCTGTTTGAGATACTCCCGGTGCGCAACGCCGCTCGGCCCATGTGGCTGGGCTCGGTGCTCTTCGACCGTCTCGCCTTCGGCGGGTCCTTCGCGGCCCTACGGGCCTCAAGCCTCCTATGGCACGCGGCGGGGGCGGCTCTCCTAGCGGTCCTTGCCGCGGAACTCGGCGCCGGACCGCTTGCGGCGCGCCTGGCGGCCGTCCTTTTCATGGTCCATCCTCTCCATATCGAGGCAGTGACGATCGTGACCTTCCGGGCCGACCTGCTGGCCTTCGTCTTCTCCATCCTCTCCCTGATCCTCCACGCGCGCGCCGGCCACCGCGAGAACGGCCTGTTGTGGGGCACAGGGTCGCTTCTCGCCTTCGCCCTCGCCCTGCTCTCGAAGGAGTCCGCGGCGTTCCTGCCCCTGCTCTTTCCCCTCATCGACGCCGTGTCCGGCGTGACGCCTAACCGGCGGCGATGGCGGATGTACGCGGCTTTCGTCATACTCCTCGTCGGCTACCTCTGGTTCCGGACCCCTCGCTCCGGATACACGATCTCGACGGGTTCGGATGCCTTCACCGACCTTCGCAAGCGCGTTCCGGGCTTATTCGCTCCGGTCTCGCGTCCCAATCCGCGCTGGAGCGCCTTTGCCGGAGTCGTGAGGACCGACTCCGACGAAGTTTCGGTGAGGAATCGGAAACTGGACGAACCGATGGTCCGGGCGCGCACCCTGATTGCCGTCCAGGGCTCTGCGCTGAGGCGGCTGCTCTGGCCCCGGCCTCTCCAGGCGGACTACGCTCCGCGGCCTGCGCTCTCCTGGAGCGATCCTCGTCCCTGGGCCGCGCTTGCGGGATGGTCGCTCGTGCTCGTCGCGGCGTGGTTCCTGCGCCGAGGGCGCCCGCTCACGGCGCTGGGGCTTGCCTGGATGACGGCCGCTCTCGTCCCCGTCTCGGGTCTGGTCTGGATGGCGAATCCGACCGCGGACCGATACCTCTACTTTGCCTCCGGCGGGTTGTGCCTGGCGCTCGGCTCTCTTCTAGGGAGAGAGGGGCCGGACCCGCGCGCGCGCCGCACGGCGGCGGCGTTGGCGACCGTGCTCGTTTGCGTTTGGGGCGCGTGGACGGCCCTACGCGTTCCAGACTTCCGTGATGACTTATCCCTCTTCTCCTCGGTCGTGGCGCTCGATCCCGAGGTTCCGCGCGCGCGTCTCAATCTGGCTCTGGCCCTGGCCGACGGCGGGCGTCGCGAGGAGGCCGAGGGTCATTTCCAGGCCGCCTTGCGACTGTGGCCGCAGTCTGCGCGCGTGCGCCGTCTGTACGCTGAGTTCTTGGCCGAGGGCGGGGCGCGGTAAGAAGCGCTCCTAACGCCTCTCGACGACCAGGGCTGCGCCCATGCCGCCGCCCGCGCAGGCCGCCAGCATCCCGTAGCGGCTCTTCGGGTTCTTCCGGAGGGCGTAGACGAGATTCAGCGCCAGCCGGCCGCCGGTCGCGCCCAGCGGGTGGCCGATCGCGATTGAGCCCCCGTTGGGGTTCAATATTCCGGACTTGTGTTTGGCTTCCCAGTCGTGGCCGTACTTCTCCTTGCCGAGCTTGAAAATGGACAGGACCGTGGCAGCGAAGGGCTCATGGAGCTCGATCTGGTCGAGGGCGTCGAAGGAGACGCCGGCGCGCTGGAGCGCCAAAGGGGCGGCGAGTGCTGGAGAGACGCCCATGTGCGCGGGGTTGTTTCCCACGAAGCCCCAGCCCTTGATCGTGGCCAGGACCTCGAGGCCGAGTGCCTTGGCTTTATCGGCTGTGGTCACGACGACCAGGGAGGCTCCGTCCGAGCGACCACAGGAGTTGAACAGGGTCACGCTGCCCTTGGCGCCTTCCTGGTAGGTCTTGCCCTTAATGAACCGGCCGAAGTCGCGGTAGAAGTCCTTCATCGAGTAGGCGGAGTTGTCGAAGAGGATCGGGGCCTTGGCGAACATCTGAGGCTTCTCGACGAGGCTCGCGCGCAGGTACGGGTATTCGTCCTTGGCCAGGACGACCGCTCCGTCGCGTGAGACCGGAACGACGTGGCCGTCGTAGAAGCCCGACTTCCAGCCTTCAAGGCTGCGCCGGAAGCTCTCGTGCGCGTACGCGTCCTGTGCGGCGCGGCCGATGCCGTACATCTGAGCGCAGACCTCGGCCGTGCCGGCCATATTGATATTCTTGACGGGATCAATCAGGCCCTGCTCCATCGCGTCCACGATGGAGACCTCGGGCAAGGTCAGCAACTCTCCCCATTTCTGCTTGACCACGTCGAGTGAGCGCAGAGGCTTGGCCGCGCGGCTGCCGTCGATCGAGTAGGGGATGCGGGACATCACCTCGACGCCGCCGGCGAGGTAGAGTTCACCCTCGCCGGCCATGATGAAGCGGGCGGCGGACGCGACCGCCTCGATGGAGGAGACGCAGTTGTTCTGAACCGTGACGGCCTGGGTCCGCTCGGATAGGCCCGCCTTGAGCGCGGCCACGCGCGCGATGTTCGGGGCCGAGAAGGACTGCCCGACCCAGCCGAGGAGGATGCCGTCCACGGCTTCGGGGGAGAGTTTGGCGCGGGAAAGGGTCGCCTGTACCGCGTCCACCATCAGGTCCGTCGGGGGAATGTCGGCCAGGGCGCCGGCGAAATGGCCGATAACCGTGCGTATGCCGCCGGCGATGACGATGGTCTTGGACTGAGAGTTCATGAGGCCTCCGGGCCCCCTCGCGGGGGCGGTCGCGGCAAATATATATAATCCGCAAGGTGAGGAACCTGGTCTTCGTCGGCAGTCACCTAGGATATCCGATGGACCGGACCCCGCTGGGCGGCGGCGCCATGGTCGGCCTCCAACTGGTCAGGCATTGGAGGCCGGACGCGTCCTGGCGTCTGGTCGTCCTTGGCTCCGGGCCCGAGACGCCCTCCTCAGGTCTCAAGTACGTGCGCTTGGCCGGCCAGGACGGCGGCATCGTGGACTTAAGCGAGCTCCGCTACGCCCGTTTCTGCCGCGAGTTCGAGGCGGCGACCACGGAGTGGATTCTCTCCAGGCGAGGCGAGTTCAAGCCCGAGGAGACCGCGATCGTGGTCAACGACATCTCCGAGGGCCCGACCCTGGGGGAACTGGCGCGCGCGGGCTATCGCATCCTCTCTATTTGGCACGTGGACGTGGTGGACTATTTCAACAAGCTCTACCTGCGCCGCTTCCTCGCGCCGGAGAAGCTCACCCGCATCCACGAGCGCCTGCGCTGCCTCGGCGTGGATCAGGTCCTCCCGGACGTGCTCAACCTAGTCTTCGACAAGCAGCGCGAGACCGTCGTGCACTCGCGGCGGCTGGTCGTGCCTTCCACGGCCATGGCCGATACCATCGTGCGTTGCTACGGCGGGATCGCGGGGGAGGCGGAACTGCGACGCCGCATCGCAGTGATACCCTGGGGCGTCTGGGCCTCGGACCCGACGCCCGCCGACGCGAACCGCGCCGACGAATTGCGCGATTACCACGAGATCGGGTCCGACACCTTCGTCCTCATGACTCTCTCGCGCATTTCCCCCGAGAAGGGCATCCATCTTCTGCTGGAGGCCCTGCGCCTGCTCGAGGTCAATGACAAGCTCGCGGGCCAAGACGTCCGCCTGTTTATCTGCGGCGAGCCAGCCTTCATGATGGGGCAGTCCTATCACAAGAAGGTCCGTCAGGTCGCGGCCCGGCTCAAGCAGGTCAAGGTCATCTTTGTCGGCTACCTCGACGCGGAGGCCAAGCGCGCTTACTTCCGCCTGCCGCACCTCTTTGTCTCGCCATCCATTCACGAGAGCTACGGCCTGAACGTGGTCGAGGCGATGCACGCGGGCCTGCCGATCCTGGCCAGCGACCACTACGGCGTGCGCGACACCTTGCCCGCCGACGCGGGCCGACTGGTCCACTATCCTAGCCCGGGGAAAGCGCCGCCGCTCCTGGCCGCCGCCCTTCTCGAGATGATGTCCGACCGCGAACGACTCAAGAAGATGGGAACCGCCGCCCGCGCCGCCGCCCAGGACATGCCCTTCTCGTCCGCAGCCGACGCCGTGGGCGCGGCGGCGCGGGGGATGTTCTCATGAGGGCGGGGCTGAAGGCCGGAATTACCGTGGACATGCCCGCGAAGGTTGAGAAGCACATGCGGCCCCACCTGCAGGGGCTGGTGAGCCATCCGCTCTATGCGACCTGGGCGATGGCCTACCACATGGAGACGGTCTCGCGCATGCTCCTGGCTCCATATCTGGAGCCGCATGAGGAGGCGGTCGGCGGAGCGGTCCTGGTCAAGCATCTGCGCCCCGCGCGCATCGGAGCGCCCCTCCACGTGGTCGCACGCCTAGTGCGCGTGCGCGGCAGCCGCGTCTACACGCGCGCCGAGGTCCACAGCCGGGGCCGGAAGATCGGGGAGGGTTCAGTGCTCCAGGTCATCATGACCCGCTCTCGCTTCGCCAAGCTCCTCCAGGAGGCGCGCTGATGGATGGATACCGTGAGGAGTGGCGCGCCAAAATGGAGGATTTCGATGGCATCGCGTGAAGCCGTGGTCGTCGCCGCCGTGCGCACTCCCGTGGGCCGTCTGGGAGGGGGTCTCTCGTCCGTTCGTCCCGATGACTTGGCCGCCCACGCGATTTCCTCGCTCCTAAAGAAGGTTCCCGGTCTAGATCCGAAGGAGATCTCCGACGTTTACTTCGGCTGCGCCAACCAGGCCGGCGAGGACAACAGGAATGTCGCACGGATTGCGCTGCTTTTGGCCGGGCTGCCCCAATCAGTGCCCGGTTGCACCGTGAACAGGCTCTGCGCCTCGGGATTGGAGGCGATCAACGCCTCGGCGCGTGCTGTCCTGGCGGGCGAGGGAGATATCTACATCGCGGGGGGGGTGGAGAGCATGAGCCGCGCGCCCTACTCCCTGCCCAAGGCGGAGGCGGGCTACTCCTTCGGCAACCTGACCGCCTACGACACGGCGCTGGGCTGGCGATACCCGAACCGGCGCCTGGCGGCGATGTTCCCTCTCGAGGGGATGGGTGAGACGGCCGAGAACGTGGCCGAGCGCTGGAAGATTTCCCGCGCCGACCAGGATGCGTTCGCCTTGCAGAGTCATAGCCGAGCGGCGCTGGCCCGCGACTCGGTCTTCGCCGATGAAATCATCTCCGTGCCGATTTTCCAGAAGAAGGGTACCCCCCTCGATTTTTACGTCGACGAGACGATTCGGCCGGATACGACTCTTGAGAAGCTCTCGATCTTAAAGCCGGCTTTCCGCGAGGGGGGGACGGTGACGGCGGGCAATTCCTCGACGTTGAACGACGGTTCTTCCGCCGTTCTCGTCATGGAGGCCAAGAAAGCCTTCTCTCTTGGTTTGAAGCCCTTCGCCCGTTGGGCCGGGTCCGCCGCGGCGGGGGTCGATCCCCGCTTCATGGGGATGGGCCCGGCGCCCGCGACTCAAAAATTATTGGGCCGCTTAGGTTGGAAGGCGTCCGACCTGGACTTGGTGGAAATCAACGAAGCTTTTGCCGCCCAGTCCTTGGCTTGTCAAAGAGAATTAGGACTCGATCAAGGAAGATTGAACGTAAACGGCGGGGGTATCTCGCTCGGCCATCCGCTAGGCTCCTCAGGATGCCGAATCGTCGTCACTCTTCTTCATGAGATGCGGCGCCGCAAGGCTAAAAAAGGGCTGGCCGCGCTTTGCATCGGGGTGGGGCAGGGGCTGGCGGCGGCCTGGGAAGGCGTGTAGGTCGATGATCGTCTTCACGCGGGGCTTCGCTTGGGATCGTCGTCTGCTCGCCTCTCCGGGCAAAGCTTCGCGGGAGCGGGTACTGGTCATCGTTGACGGAACTCTGTTCGCGAGGATAGCCGATTTTCCCTAAAATTGACAGGTCGCGCGGTAAATCGTACAATGCCCATCGTTGCCGAGAATGCCCGCTGAATCCGAGGAGGCGAATGAGTCCCGGAGGCGTTCCTGGGCCCTCGCGTTGAGCATCGGCTGGGAGCTTGCTTCCTTTTCCCTGCTGGGGTTCGGGCTCGGATATTGGCTCGATGGCCGTTACGGGTCGTCTCCGTGGGGTGTTCTCGTCTTGACGTTGATCGGAATCGTCCTTGGTCTCTATAGGCTTATTCGGATGTTCAGCCGTCCCGTGGACGGCGGCCCGAGCCGCCGCTGAGGGCGCCGTACTGGCTGTCGCCTTATCGGCGGCGAGCGTGGTCTGGCTGTTGTGGGCGCGCGGTCGTTCGACGGAGGCGTTTTGGTGGGCATTTGGAGGCGGGACGGCGCTGCGCGCGCTGGGGTTGGTGATTCTTGTCTCCTGGGGTTGGAGGCGCGCGGGCGTGTCGATGGAGGCGCTGCTGTTGTCTTATGTGTTCACGCTGCTGGCGATGTTGCTGACGCTGGAATATAGGAATCTGAGGCTGGAATGAATTTCGAGTCGGTGCTGGCGCACCATCTAGTCGACCATAAGCTCTTCCACTTCATGGTGGGACCACTCGACCTCGGCCTGTCGCCGCTGATCATCACGATGTGGGTCTCAGCGCTGGTCGCGACGGTGACGCTGAGTTTCGCGGCGCGTTCCCGGTCCTCCGCCGCGCGCCTGACGCGCGGGATGATCGAGCCGGTCGCTCTTTTCGTGCGCGACGACATCCTGGAACCCCTTTTCGGCCACCACGCCAATTTCTACCTGCCCTACTTCCTGACCCTCTTCTTCTTTCTCTTGACCTGCAACCTCATCGGTCTCGTTCCCTATGCCAAGGGCGTCACCGCCAACATCGCCGTGACCGCCTCGATGGCGCTCTGCACCTTATTCCTGATCCAGTTCGCCGGCGTCAAGGAGCAGGGTTTGGTATCCTACATCACGCACATCGTGCCGAGCGGCGTGCCGTGGTGGCTGTGGCCCGTCCTCTTCGTCATCGAGGTCTTCGGCATGTTCGCCAAGTGCATCTCGCTTTGCATCCGTCTTTTCGCGAACATGCTCGCCGGCCACATCGTATCGCTGTCATTTTTGTTCTTGATCTTCATCTTCGCCCAGATGAACAAGGCCATGGGCTTCGGAGTGTCGCCCGCGGCCGTCGGCCTGGCCCTCTTCATCTATCTCATGGACGTGCTGGTGTCGTTTCTGCAGGCGTACATCTTTACCTTTCTGACCGCCCTGTTCGTCGGCGGCGCCGTTCACCCGCACTAAACCGCGGAGGTCGCACTCGGCCGTCTTTTGACGCGCCGGAACATGTCGTCAAGGAGTCATATCAATGGAACTCGGAATGTCTTACTTCGGCGTTTTCCTCGGCGCGGGCTTAATCCTCATCGGCTGCGGCTACGGCATATCGAGGCTCGCGAGCGCGGCCCTCGAGGGCACCGCTCGCCAGCCAGAAGCCGCAAATTCATTGCAGACGATGATGATCATCCCCGCGGCTATGATCGAAGGTCTCGGCTTGCTGGCGCTGGTCATCGCGCTTCTGGCCGTGCTGTCTCTAAACAAGAGCGTTCCCGTCGCCGGTGGCTCCGCCTCCGCCGAGCACGCGGCCGCTGCGACTCACTAAGACTAAGCTCAATCGGCCTTCAGGAGCGCCCACCATGGATAAGTTGATCGTCCCCGACACCGGTCTGATGTTCTGGACTATCGTCACCTTCCTCTGCCTGGTGATGATCCTCAAGAAGGCGGCGTGGGGCCCGCTCCTGAAGGCCATTGACGAGCGCGAGTATCGCCTCAGGGAAGACCGCCTGGCCGCCGAGGAGGCCCGCGCCGAGGCAGAGCGCATCCAGAAGGAACTCGAGGCGCAGATGGCCGGCGTCCAGACCAAGAGCAAGGAACTCCTCGCCGCGGCCGTCAAGGACGGCGAGGCTCTGCGCGCGAAGCTGAAGGCCGAGGCCGAGTCCGACGCCCAGGCCATCAAGGACAAGACCGCGGCAGAGCTCGTCGCGGAGAAAAACCGCCTCGTCGATGAGTTGCGCCAGGAAGTCGCTTCCCTCTCCGTGTTGGCGGCCGAGAAGCTCATGCGCAAGTCGGTCGACGAAGGCGTGCAGAAGAGCGTGCTGGACGGGTTCTTCAGGGATCTCGATACATCGAAGAAAGCGGGCCGGAACTGATGCAGGCATCAGATCGAGTCCTCGCGGGACGCTACGCGGCGGCGCTCTTTGCGGCCGCGGCGGGCAGGGCCGAGGAGCGGAAGGTTCAGACGGACCTCGCCGCGGCCGCAAAGATTCTGTCGGACAAGACAGGCGTCCTGCGCCATCCGCGCGTGTCCCCCGCGGACAAGAAGAAGCTTCTGCAGTCCGAGCTCGCGGGAAAGGTCGGCGCGACCACGCTGAGCTTCCTAGAGCTCCTTATTAGCAGGAAACGCTACGATCTCCTCCCGCTGATGGCCGCCGACTATGGCCGCCTCGCGGCCGAAAAGAGCGGCACGGCCAAGGCCGTCGTGCGGACCGCGCGGGCGCTGTCCGCCGATGCGCAGAAGATGCTGGCGGCCCGCCTCAAGATTTTCGCCGGGAAAGACATCGAGCTCGACGTGAAAGAGGACCCGGAGCTCATCGGCGGCGTCACCGTCAAGATCGGCGACTGGGTCCTGGATTCCAGCCTGCGCGGACAACTGCGCCGGCTGCGGGGGAGATTCCACCACCATGGCAATTAGACCGGAAGAGATCACCGCCGTCATCAAGGCTCAGATCGAGGGCTTCACCGGCTCCACGGAGCTCAAGGAGGAAGGCTCCGTCCTCTCCGTGGGCGACGGCATCGCCCGCGTGTACGGCCTGGAGAACGCCATGTCGGGAGAACTCCTCGAGTTGCCCAACGGCGTCATGGGCATGGTGCTCAATCTGGAAAAAGAGAATGTCGGTTGCGTGCTCCTCGGCTCTGATGCCCTCATCAAGGAGGGCGACCCGGTCCGCCGCACCGGCAAGATCATGCAGGTGCCCGTGGGCGAGGCCCTCATCGGTCGCGTGGTCGACCCCCTCGGCCGCCCCATCGACGGCAAGGGCCCGATCAAGACGACGAAGACGCGCGCCATCGAGGTCGTGGCCCCCGGCGTCATGGCCCGCTCTCCCGTCAACGAGCCTCTCCAGACGGGCCTCAAGGCCATCGACGCGATGATCCCGATCGGCCGCGGCCAGCGCGAGCTCATCATCGGCGACCGCCAGACCGGCAAGACCGCCGTCGCCATCGACACGATCATCAACCAGAAGAACCAGCCCAACCGCCCCATCTGCATTTACGTGGCGGTCGGCCAGAGGCAGTCCACCGTCGCGCAGGTGGCGCAGACCCTCTGGGACGCGGGCGCGATGGAGTATTCCATCATCGTCGCCGCCGGCGCCTCCGAACCGGCGCCCCTCCTCTACATAGCCCCCTACTCCGGCTGCACGATGGGCGAAGAGTTTTTGTGGCAGGGCCGGCATGTGCTGGTGATCTACGACGACCTCTCCAAGCACGCCGCGGCCTACCGCCAGCTCTCGCTCCTCCTTCGCCGCCCGCCGGGCCGCGAGGCCTACCCCGGCGACGTGTTCTATCTTCACTCGCGTCTGTTGGAGCGCGCCTGCAAGCTCTCCAAGGAGAACGGAGGGGGGTCGCTCACCGCTCTGCCCATCATCGAGACGCAGGCCAACGACGTGTCGGCCTTCATTCCGACGAACGTCATCTCGATCACGGACGGCCAGATCTACCTCGAATCGAATTTGTTCTATTCGGGGGTTCGTCCCGCCGTCAACGTCGGCCTGTCGGTATCCCGCGTCGGCGGCGCCGCCCAGACCAAGATGATGAAGCAGGTCGCCGGACGCCTGCGCCTGGACATGGCCCAGTTCAACGCCTTGGCGGCCTTCGCGCAGTTCGGCTCCGAGCTTGATCTGGCATCGCAGAAGCAGTTGGCCCGCGGCGAGCGCCTCATCGAGATCCTCAAGCAGGGGCAGTACGTGCCCCTGGCCGTGGAGCGCCAAGTCCTCTCGATCTTCGCCGGCACCAACGGCTTCGTCGATGATGTCCCCGCGGCGCAGGTTCGCCGCTTCGAGAGCGAGCTCTTCACCTACGCGGAGGCCCGCCACGGCGCGACGATGAAGGAACTCGTGGAGAAGAAGGCCATCGACGACGCCATGAAAGCGAAGCTCGAGGCCTTGCTCAAGGAGTTCCGGGCCCAGTTCAAATGATCCGAGCCATCCTCCTCGCCGTCTGTCTTCCGGCCGCCGCGGCGACGACGCCCTCGCCGGTCCCGTCTTCGGCGGGGGTGATCAACCTCTCGCTCGTCGACGCGCTGACCGCCATCGAGGAGCCCCGGCTGTCCGGGATATTCTCGTTCATCGCCGAGCAGGACTCGACTTTCGCTTTCGCGGACCTGCTCGCGCGCGACAAGAAGGCGCTCAAGCGCTACCTCGTCAAGCTCCAGGCGGACCTGAAGGCGGCCAACGGCCTGACGGGATGGGACCATGAGGTCTGCGCGACCCTGGTCAACCTCTACTCCTCGCCGTTCAGCTCCACCCTCGAGAAGCCGGACCCAAAGAAGATGTCTCAGATCAATAATTGCGTCCTGGCCGGCACGGTCGCCCTGGCCGACATCGTGGCCCGGAGGGGGAAATGAGAGCGCTGGTCACCGGCGGCGCGGGCTTCGTCGGCTCCAACCTCTGCTGGGAGCTGGCGGCGCGCGGCTGGGACGTCGTGGCGCTCGACGATTTCTCTTCCGGCGATTTCGAGAACCTGCGCGGTTTCCCCGGCGACGTCGTCGCCGCGGGCGTCGGCGACACGTCCTACTGGGGTCCGCGCGTGCGGCGCGCGGACGCCGTCTTCCATCAGGCCGCGATCACCGACACGACGGTCATGGACCAGCGGGTCATGATGAAGGTCAACGTCGAGTCGTTTCGCGATCTCCTCGCTTGGGCGGCGAAGGCCAAGGTCAAGAAGGTGGTCTACGCCTCCTCCGCGGGCGTTTACGGCGACCTGTCCGTGCCCATGCGCGAGGAGATGCCCCCTAAACCCCTGAACGTTTACGGCTTCTCGAAGGCGATCATGGACAACGTCGCCGCCCAGGCCAAGGGCGTGAAGGCCGTGGGGCTGCGCTATTTCAACGTCTTCGGGCCGCGCGAGGCCCACAAAGGCAAGGCCGCCAGCATGATCTGGCAGCTCTCCCTGCAGATGCGGGCGGGCCGCCGCCCGCGCATCTTCGAGTCCGGCGAGCAATTCCGCGACTTCATCTACGTCAAGGACGTCGTGGACGCCAACCTGCGGGCTTTTGAGAAGGCCGCGCCCGGCGTTTACAACGTCTGCACGGGCCGCAAGACCGATTTCAACGGGATCGTCACGGCGCTCAACGCCGCGCTGGCGACAAGCCTGCATCCTGAATATTTCAAGAACCCATATCCGTTCTTCCAAAACGAGACGCTCGGCGACCCGGCCAAGGCACGCAAGGCTTTCGGTTTCGCGTCGCAGTGGACCGTGGAACGCGCCGTCTCGGATTATTTCGGCTCCGCCGCCTTGCGGGCCGTTGGAGCCTGACATGGCTTCCCTGAGAGAGATCCGCCGCAAGATCAAGTCGGTCAAGTCCACCGAACAGATCACCAAGGCCATGAAGATGGTCGCCGCGGCGCGCATGAGACGCTCGCAGTTGTCGATTCTCGCGGCGCGTCCCTTCGCCATTAAAATGGAGCGCCTGGTTCGCGAGCTGGCCCTGCTGGAGATCCGCGCCGAGCAAGCCGCCGGTCTTCCGCTGGACATCCACCCTTTCTTCAACCGTCGCCCGCAGTCCGGCGCCGAACTCATCGTGTTCGTGACGGGAGACAAGGGCCTCTGCGGCGCGTTTAACTCGAACGTTCTTCGCGCCGCCATCGACTGGTTTCGGGCCCGCAAGGGACGCAAGTCGTACTGCGTCGTCGTGGGCCGCAAGGGCCGCGACTTCGTGCACCGCCTCAAGGGGGCCGATGTGGAGGTCATCCAAGAGTTGGCCGGGGTTTTCCCGAAGGTTTCCTTCGCGCACGCCGAGTTGGTAGGCCAGGCCGTGATCGACGCCTATCTCGACCCGACGAAAAGCGTGAGCAAGGTCACGGTGCTCTACAACGAGTTTAAGTCCGTGGCGCAGCAGCGTCTGCTGACGGTCGCCCTCCTTCCGATCCCCGAGCCGGAGGTCGTGCCCGCCGAGATCGCTCTGCCGGACTACGGATTCGAGCCGGGTCGCCAGGAGCTTCTGGGAGCGCTCCTGCCGCGCCACGTGAAGGCGTCCCTCTACCGCATTCTCCTTGAATCGCAGGCGGCCGAGCTCGCCGCCCGCATGAACGCGATGGACGCCGCGTCCAAGAACGCGAAGGAACTGCGCGAGGCTCTGAACCTCGACGCCAACCGCACCCGGCAATCTTTCATCACCAAGGAGATCGCCGAGCTCGTCGGCGGCGCCGAGGCGCTGGCGAACTGATCATAGGAGAGGAATTTGAACGACAAGAACGCCGTGCCGCAGGACCAGAGACGCCACCCGCGCAGGCCCGTGGGAACGACGGTCGACTTCCGATTGGCCGGGGCCGGAGCCCCGCGCTGCAGCGGCACCATCGCCGACCTTTCGAGGGGGGGCATGACCTTTCGAACCGACGCGCCGCTTGAGGAAGGGATGACCCTCCACCTCGCGTTGTCGCGAGACATCAATATCCGGGGCGAGGTCCTCAACGTGTGCGGCCCCGTCGGCGGACAGCGCCGCTGCGGCGTCCGATTCCATAAGATCGGATACGTCCGGACCAACTGAGAGAGAGCGAGACCATGAACAGCGGCAAGATCGTCCAAGTCATCGGACCCGTCGTGGACGTCGAGTTCCCGTCCGGGAAACTCCCTTCCAACTATAACGCCCTCAAGATCAAGATGCCCCATGAGGGCAACGGGAGCTCCGCCGTGCTTACCGTCGAGGTCGCCAGCCATATGGGCGACAACGTGGTGCGGACCATCGCGATGGGCGCGACCGAGGGCCTTACGCGCGGCATGACCGTGGAGGACACGGGCGCCGCGATCACCGTGCCGGTGGGCCGCGCGTGCCTCGGCCGCCTGGTCAACGTCTTGGGCGAAGCCAAGGACGGACTCGCCCCCATCAAGGCCGAGACCTTTCTTCCCATCCACCGCGAACCCCCCGCGATGGTCGACCAGGAGACCAAGCCTCAGATCTTCGAGACCGGCATCAAGGTCATCGACCTCCTCGAGCCCTACATGAAGGGAGGCAAGGTCGGTCTCTTCGGCGGCGCCGGCGTCGGCAAGACCGTCATCATCATGGAGCTCATCAACAACGTCGCCAAGGAGCACGGCGGCGTCTCCGTGTTCGGCGGCGTCGGCGAGCGCTCCCGCGAGGGCAACGACCTCTACCGCGAGATGGAGGAGGCCAAGCTCTCCGACGGCGCCTCCGTCCTCTCCAAGACCGTGCTGGTCTACGGCCAGATGAACGAGCCGCCCGGCGCCCGCGCCCGCGTCGGCCTTACGGCGCTGACTCAGGCCGAGCACTTCCGCGACAAGGAGGGGGCCGACGTGCTCCTCTTTATCGACAACGTCTTCCGCTACGTGCTGGCCGGCGCCGAGGTCTCGGCTCTGCTCGGCCGCATGCCGTCGGCCGTCGGCTACCAGCCGACGCTGACGACCGAGATCGGCGCCCTCCAGGAGCGCATCACCTCCACCAAGAGCGGCTCCATCACCTCGATCCAGGCCGTCTACGTGCCGGCCGACGACCTGACGGATCCGGGCGTCGCCAACACCTTCACCCATCTCGACGCGACCACGGTGCTCTCGCGTCAGATCGCCGAGTTGGGCATCTATCCGGCCGTCGACCCTCTCGAATCAACCTCGCGCATCCTGGACCCGAACATCGTCGGCGCGGAGCACTACGACGTGGCGCGCGGCGTGCAGAAGGTCCTCCAGCGCTACCGCGATCTGCAGGACATCATCGCCATCCTGGGCATCGACGAGCTCTCCGACGAGGATAAGCTGGTCGTCTCCCGGGCCCGCAAGATTCAGAAGTTCCTCTCCCAGCCCTTCTTCGTGGCCCAGCAGTTCACCGGCCGCGCGGGCAAATACGTCAAGCTGAAGGACACCATCTCGAGCTTCAAGGCGCTCGTCGAGGGCAAATACGACCACCTCCCCGAGCAGGCCTTCTACATGTGCGGAGGCATCGACGAAGCGATCGCCAACGCGGAGGCGATGAAGTAGGCGTCCCGAGGCCCTCATGGACAAGCGACTGACGCTCGAACTCGTGACTCCGGAGAAGGTGGCTTGGTCCGCCGGGGCGGACTTCGTCGTTCTGCCCGCCCTCGAAGGCGAGATGGGAGTGCTGCCCGGACACCAGTCGTTCCTCGTCGGATTGACCGCGGGCGAGGTCCGCATCAAGGTCAAGGACGAAGTCCAACGCTTCGCCGTCTCGGGCGGGTTCGCCGAGGTCAAGGACGACAAGATCGCGCTCTTCGCGGAGACCGCGGAGATGTCCGATCAGATCGACGCGGAGCGCGCCAAGCAGGCGCTCGAGCGCGCCAAGCTCGCCTCGGTCAAGCCCGGGCTCGACCCGCTCCAGCTGGCGGAGATGGAGGCGGCCATCCGTCGCGCCCAGATCCGCCTGCGCGTCGTGCGCCACGGCAAGACCGTGCCGCCGCATCTCGAGTAGCTTGCGTGGGAGGAAATCCGGGTTGAAGGCGCCCCCGCCCCCGCCGCTCGAGGGCAACCACAGCAAGGTTCTGCGCAAGTCTCCGTCGGGTTTTGAGTGGAAGGGCGTCCCCCTCGAGGCGTACAAGGCCGACACCGCGACCTGGAAGGGCATCACGCGGCGCGAGCTTATCGGCAAGCGCGGCGAAACGCCCCGCTTCCACGTCCGCTACTTCGAGATTCAACCCGGAGGCAACTCGACGCTCGAGAAGCACGAGCACGAGCACGTCGTCATCCCGCTGCGGGGCAAGGGCGAGGCTCAGGCCGGCTGTTACGTCTGGACGGTCGGCGTCGGCGACGTCGTCTACGTCTCCCCGTCGGATTCGCATCAGTTCCGCTGCCCCGCCGACGCCGACGAGCCTTTCGGCTTCCTCTGCATCGTCAACTCCGAGCGCGACGAGCCGACGTCCGTCGACGGCCTCGGCGCCTGCCGCATCTGCGGGTAGCGTGCGACCCACCGCTCCCGGCCCGAGACTTGCCCTCATCCAATGCCCAGGCTGGGGGCGAGAGTGCCCGCCGTACGCCCTGGCTTGCTTGGCGTCCCATGTTCGCCGCGAAGGGCACTCAGCCGCCTGTTTCGATCTCAACAACGAGTTCTATCACGCCTCTGCGGAGCGCCGGCGCATGTGGGAGGACAAGGATTATTACTCGTTCTGGGAGAGCGAGAGTTCCGTGCGCCGTCTCGTCGCCGAGAACGAGGCGCTCGTGGATTCCTTCGTCGAGCGCATTCTGGCCGCGGGGACGCGCGTGGCGGGGTTCTCCACGCACACGACCTCATTCCGGGTGAGTCTGGAGCTGGCGCGCCGCCTCAAGCGGCGCGACCCTTCCGTGCTGGTTCTTTTCGGGGGGCCGCAGTGCTCCCGCGCCCAAGCCGGGCGTCCTTTCGCGGAGGAGCCCTGCGTGGATGCGGTCATTATCGGCGAGGGGGAACTCACTCTAACCGAGGTCCTGCGGCGCGCGCGAGACGGCAAACCTCTCGAACCCATGCCCGGACTTCTGATGAGGCATCAAGGCGTCGTCGTCGACGGCGGAGATCGCGGAGTCATCACCGATCTCGATCGACTGCCGCTGCCCGACTACTCCGACTTTGATGCGGCCATCCGCGGCGGACTTTACGCCGATCCCGAGAGGCTCGAGATCTTAGACAGTCGCGGCTGCGTTCGGACCTGCCACTTCTGCAGCGAGTGGCAGTTCTGGCGGAGTTTTCGCGCCATGAGCGGCGAGCGGATGTTCGCGGAGGCGTCGGCCCAGGTCCTGCGCTACCCCCGCGTCAACCGTTTTTACTTCATCGGCTCGCTCGTCAACGGCAGCATCGGGTCCTTGGAGCGCTTCTGCGACCTGGTCATCGCCTCGGACCTGCGCATCCGATGGCAGGGTCAGGCCATCGTCAACCCCGCCATGGACGATCGCCTGCTGGGCAAGATGGCGCGCGCCGGTTGCGAGTGGCTGGGCTTCGGCATCGAGTCCGGCTCCGAGGACCTGCGCGCGCGCATGAACAAGAAGTTCACCAACGAGAACGCGTTCGCGACCTTGCGTGCGGCGCATCGAGCCGGCATCCGAGCCCAGATCAACGTCATGTTCGGCCTGCCGACGGAGACGCGCCGGGACTTCGAGGAGACCCTTCGGTTTCTCGCGCGCGTGCGGCCGCATATTGAAACCGTCCTGGCCAGCCAGTCCTTCGCGGTCATCGACAAGGGCACCGCGCCGCACGCCCATCCCGAGCGCTTCGGCGTGTCGGACCAGGACCACCACCTGTATTGGACCTCCAACGAAGGGGAGAACGACTACGCGGAGCGCTCCCGCCGCTACGAGGAGTTCTGCCGCGTCGCCATCGCGCTCGGCGTTCCCGAGGTCTCGGGCGTCCTGCGCGAGAAGCCCGATAAGTGGCGGCTGCTTGGCGAGCACGCCCTCTACCGCCGCGATTGGCGCGGCGCGGTGCGCGCCCTGCGCCGCGCCTTGCGCCGCGAGCCGGGCGACGAAGGCTTGCGGGCCGGGCTCGCTCGCGCGCGCGAGGAACTGCGGCCGGCCGCCGCGGCGGCCTGACCATGGAGACCGCGACCGAAGCCCCCGCCGCCCCTCTGGGAAGATTGCCCCGGGAGGAGAGCGTGGCGCGAAACCTCGCCGAACTTTCGGCGCGCCGTACGGTCCTGACCGCGCCCCCGCGCCTGGTGGCGCTGGGCACGCACAATGCCTGCAACGCCAAGTGCGTCTTCTGCCTGGAAGGGAAGTATCCGCGCTTCGACCTGCCTCTCTATAGACGCTTCTTCGAAGGCAAGATGGGCCATTTCATCCGACAGGCGGAAAAGGCGACCTTCACCGGCTTCGGCGAGGTCTTATGGGCGCCCGCCGCCCCGATATTTTTAGACTACCTCAATGAGACCATCCCGGAGACCTGGAAGATCTTCACGACCAACGGCACGCCCTTGCGTCCGCCGATCATCGAGCGCCTGCTCAAAAGCCGCTACGTGATCCAGCTTTCCCTGCACGCCTCGCGCGCGGACCTCCACGAGGAGCTCACGCTGTTGCCGGGAGCTTTCGAGCAGATCATCGGGAGCCTGGGGGAACTCTGTCGCCTGCGCCGGGAGCGGGATCTCGGCGACCGCTTGCATGCGGTGATCGTGGACGTCGTCACTCGCCGAAACGTCGACGACCTGCCGGCCTTAGTCAAGATGGCCTGGGACATGAAAGTCCCGGAACTCCAGTGCCGGTACGTCACGATGTTCGACCCCGCCCACATCGAGCTGTCCTGCTGGTTGGAGCCGGAGCGCGCCAACGCCGCCATCGACGCCGCCGAACGCGTCCTGGGGGAGATCCAGGCCCGCGCCGATCCCGAGGAGTTCGCGCACTTCGGCGTGCGCCTGCCCCCGCGTTTCGGCCGTCGGGACTCGGCGCGGGCTGAAAGCGGGTTTTGCGCCGACCCGTGGGAGATGATCTACGTGGAGGGGCAGGGGCCCGTCCTGCCCTGCTGTCAATGGGGCGCGCACGTGGGCGATCTTGAGAAGGGCGACGAGATCGAGGCGGTCTGGAACGGGGACTTCTATCGCGCCTTGCGGACGTCCATGGCCTCCGGCCGGCCTCACCCCTGGTGCGCGCATTGCGTGAAGTTCCGCGGCTACAACGTCGATAGATTGCTCGCCCATCTGACCAACCGTCCGGAGCAGCAGGGGCGCCTGCTCGATGAAATCGCCCGCCGCGGCCTAGCCGACGTCTCAGCTTACCGGGCTGAGGTCGAGTCCGCGGGTCAAGCGGCGCCCCGATGATCGGCCGCGCCCTGCTGCTCCTGCGCGAGAGCCTGATGCCCGACCTGGAGGAGCGCGTCGTCGCCCGTCTGCGCCGGGGCCGGCAATGGCGGAAACTCTTCAACTATCTCCTCGTCGAACTGCAGACCGGCCTGGGGACGCCCCGGCTGTTCGTCGGCAAGCCCTACTGGCTCACCATCGACCCGACCAACTCCTGTCAGTTGAAGTGCCCGTTCTGTCCGACCGGCGCCGGGCGCGGAGTGCGCGACAAGGCGACGATGAGCCTCGAGCGCTTCAGGCAGGTGATGGACATCCTGGGCCCGACGTTGATCCACATCGACTTCATGAACTGGGGCGAGCCCCTGCTCAACAAGGACCTATGGGCGATGGTCGCTCTGGCCAAGCGCGACGGCATCGACACGATGGTCTCGACCAATCTCAATCTGCTGCGCGCAGGCGAGGCCGACGCCCTGCTCGACTCGGGGCTCGACCGCCTGGTTCTGTCGATCGACGGGCTCGAGCAGGCGACTTATGAGAGGTACCGCGTGGGGGGAGACTTCGCGGTCGTCGTCGCGAACTTGAAGACGCTCGTCCGCCGACGCCGAGAACGCGGCCTCGTCAAGCCGAGGATCGCCTGGCAGTTCCTGGCCTTCAAGCACAACGAGCACGAGGCCGACCGGGTGCGGGCGTTCTCGCTGGGGCTCGGCGTCGACGAGGTCGGCGTCACGCCCGCCTACCTGCCCTTCCGGCCCGGCGTCAAGGATGAGTGGCTGCCGACGCGCTCCGACCTGCGCCTCTACGATCCGGAGAGCTTCCCGGAGAGCCCTCCCTGGCAGTGGGAGGAGTCGGGGCCCCGAGAGGAGAACGGCGCCGCGCCCCAGGTCAAGGTCGAGGTTTATGCGGCCGGGAAGGGGTCCCCGCGGCGGCGATGCAACTGGCCCTGGGCCGGCATCGCGATCAACCCCGACGGCTCGGTGTCGCCCTGCTGCTCGGTCGAGGAGCAGGAATACGATTTCGGGCGCTTCTTCACGGAGAGCTTCTCTCGACTTTGGAACAACGAGAAATACGCCCAGGCCCGCCGGCACGTCTCGAGCTACGCCGCCGGCCGGACGGAGGCGATCCCCGCATCCAGGCACGCCTGCGAGCGCTGCTTCTCGATCGGGCAGTCCCGTTTCCAGTTCCCTCACTCATGGCTTTCGGAAGCCGGGGGATGATGAAGCTTTCCCGCGCCGAGGGGGATCCTCGCGCCGCCAATCTGGCCTCGCGCCTGCCGTCTAGGCCCGTGGTCTTCGCTTGGGATCTGCATTACAGCTGCAACTACCGCTGTCCCTACTGTTTCTACAACGAAGCGGGCTGGACGGAACTGGCCAAGAAGAATCTCTATTTCGAGCCCGCGAAGTGGGAGGCGGTCTGGTCTCGCGTGCATGACCTCTACGGGCGCTGCCAGCTGCGCATCACGGCCGGGGAGCCCTTCACCTACCCGCGCTTCGACGATCTCCTGGCGCGCGTCTCTCGCCTGCACGACCTCCAGGTCACCACGAACTGTTCCCAGAGCGAAGCGATCCGGCGCGCGGCCGAGCGCGTCGATCCCGCGACCCTCGAGTTCGACTGCACTTACCATCCGCTCTCGGGGGAATTTGAGCCTTTCGCCGACAACGTGACGCTCCTGCGCGAGAGGGGCTTTGTGGCCAACGTCTGTTTCCTGGCATACCCTCCTCAGATGGGGCGCATGGCCGAGTATAAGCGCCGCTTCGCCCGACGCGGCCTTTACATGAATATGGCCATCTTCTGGGGACGTTGGAAGAATTCACAGTATCCCTTCGCCTACACCGACGAGGAACGCCGCGCGATCAAGGAGACGATCGGCGTCGAGGTCGGACCGGAGACCGTCAACCTGGAGCCCCTTTCGAACCGCGGCAAGCTCTGCGGGGCGGGTCAGCGCTACGCGGTCGCGCAGGGCGACGGGCGGGTTTTTCGCTGCGGCCAACTCGGACATGAAGGCCAATCCATCGGCAGCCTCTTCGATCCGGCTTTCTGCCTCCGCGAGGCCGCTCTTGCCTGCGAGGCCGACTACTGTCGCTCCAAGGAGTTCCAGGTCGCCTGGGACGAGACGGACCGGGAGATTCTGCTTCGGGAGAACCGCCTCAAATGACCCGCGCGGCCCTCGTGCAATGCCCGGTCTGGTGGACCGTGGACCCGCCCTTGGGCCTGGCCCAGATCGCGGGCTGCCTGGGCGCGCGCGGCATCGAGGCCGTGGTCGTGGATCTTAACGCGGAGCTCGCGCGCGGGCGAGCGAACGGCTACGAGAGCCTCTGGAATTGGGAGCAGTTCCACTATTGGAACGACCCCGGCTTCGTGAAGCGGGCCTTCCAAGACAACGCCAAGGTGGTCGACGATGCCCTCGAGCGGGTCCTGCGCAGCGACGCCGCGGTCGTCGGCTTCTCGGTGAATGCGGGCAGCCAGTCGCCGACCCTGGAGTTCGCGCGGCGCGTCAAGCGCGAGGACCCCCGCCGAGCGGTCGTGCTTGGAGGCCAGTACTTCTTCCGCGGCGGCGCCGCGGCGCGGTTGGCGGACGACCCGGCCGTCGATGCGGTTCTGCGCGGTCCCGGCGACGAGATCTTCGCGCTCCTCGTCGAGGAGCATGTCCGGACCGGTCGGATATCTCCGCGCCCGGGCGTCGTCGCCCGCGTCGACGGTTCGGTCGTCGACGGCGGGGCGGCCAAGGCGCTGCGCGACCTCGACGGCCTGCCCTTCGCCGACTTCCGAGGTTTCCGCCTCGAGCTCTACGATGTGCCCGAACGCCTGCCCATCCACATGAGTCGCGGCTGCGTCTGGCAGTGCCGCTTCTGCTCCTCCCGCTCGTTCTGGCCCGGCTACTCCTTCATGAGCGGCGAGCGCGTCCATGCCGAAATCCTGGAGCACAAGCGCCGACACCCGGAGAAGACTCATTTCGAGTTTTACGACCTTACGGCCAACGGCAGCATCCAGAGCCTGCGCCGATTGGCCGAGTCTATCGCGTCGGACTGGAAGGAGAACCGCGAGAAAAACTTCTTCGGCTGGAAGATCAACGCGATCCTTCGGCCCGAGATGGACGCCGGCCTCCTCGGCCTCCTGGCGAGGGCCAACTGCCACGACGTGATCTACGGCGTCGAGAGCGGCTCGCCGCGCGTGCTTAAGCTCATGAACAAGCCCTACGAGATCGCCGCGGCCGAGCGCGTCTTGGCCGACACCAAGCGGGCACGCATCGCCACGGTCGGCAACTTCATGTTCGGCTTCCCCGGCGAGACCGAGGAGGACTTCCAGCTCACTCTCGACTTCCTGCGCCGCAATCGCGCCTCCTTCGACCGGGTTTACGCCAGCGCCACCTTCACCAGCCTGGAGGCGGATGCGTGGCTCTCCGAGCACCGGACCGAGGCCGGGATCAAGGATGACGGGCCCGAGGCGCACCACCTCTACTGGGAGTCGGCGGACGGGACCAACACCTACCCCATGCGCCTGGCGCGCTACGAGCGCTTCCGCGCGCTTGCGGTTGAACTCGGCCTGGACGCCTACAAGGGGATCAACGGAAGCCTGGAACTGGAGCGACACGCGGGCCTGGCGGCCTACCACCATTACCGCGGCGACCACCCGGAGGCCGTGCGAGAGCTGCTCGACTGCCTCGACTTGGACTTCCGGCACCCGGCCTTTCGTGAGGAGCTCGCGGCATACGCCCGCGACCTCGCCCTCCTGCGCCGCGCCCTGAAGGCGGCCGCCAAGGCCGCGGCCGGGAGGGACGGCCCGTGGCGATCGCGGGCCGAGTCCGCGCTCGAGGCCATGCGCGAGCGCGCCAGGATCCAGTCCGGGCCCGAGGGGCTGCGGCTGCGCTGGGGCCGCGCCGAACCTCAACTCAAGGAAATCGAGATATTGGCTCGCCGCGCCGCCCAATGGATGAGTTCTGTATGCGCGAGATGAAAACAGAGGAGCAGAAGGCGAACCTCGCGCTCAACGTCCGCGAGCACGATGAAAAACGCATCGTCCTCTCGAGCACGCCGCGTCGCGTCTTCCTCCAGATCAACGCGGCGTGCAACGCGGACTGCGTGTTCTGCTCCAAGGGCTACGATTACCCGACCTTTTCCTTCGACGATTACCTCAAGGCCGTGGGGCCTCGTCTCAACCGCGTGCTCTCCCAGGCGGAAGAGCTCATTCTCACCGGCTCGGGCGAATTCCTTGGGCTTCCCGACGCCGAGCGCATCCTGGCTTACTTCAATCGCGAGTTCCCGCACGTGGACAAGTACATCGCCACCAACGCCTCGCACGCGCGCCCGCGGGTATGGGAACTCATCACGGGCGGGGAGAGCCGCTACACCCTCCAACTCTCCCTGCACTCGGCGGACCCCGAGTCGCATAAGGCCATGATGCGCTACGGCGCCTGGGAGCAGGTCCAGCGCAACATCCGCTTCCTTGCCGAGCGCCGCAAGGTGATGGGCAACCCGCGGCTCAAGGCCATGTTCGTCATGACCACGCTCAACGCCGAGCTCCTGCCCGAGTTCGTGCGCTGGGCCGCGGGCGTGGGCGTGGACGAGGTCATCGCGGGCTATTTCTACATCTACGAGTCCCAGCAGAAGTATCTGTCGCTGTACTTCAAGCAGGGCCTCGCCAACCGCGTCATCGACGAGGCCCGCAAGACCGCGGACGAACTTGGCGTGACCCTGCGCCTGCCGCCGAAGTTCGGCGGCTCGCCTCCCGGCTGGGTCAAGCCCTCCTCCTGCCCCGAGCCCTGGCACCAGATCATGATCAACGCCGACGGGCGGGTCCTGCCCTGCGACGTGTACGGCGATTTCGACGAGAGCTTGGCGGGACGCTCCTTCGACGAGGTCTGGAACGGCCCCGGCTACCGCGCCGTGCGATGCTCCCTGCGCGCCGGCGCAGGCTGCCTGGAAACCTGTCCTCGCCAGAACGCAGCTGCCGTCAACGACTGGAGCGCGCACGTCATCCACCGCCGCAAGGACCCCGCTCAGATCGTCAAGGAGCGCCACGAGGCGCTGAGAAAGCCGTGACCCAAGACCCCGAGATCCGCGTCACCTGGAACATCCACTGGAGCTGCAACTACCGCTGCAGCTACTGCCTCTTCGACGGGCATTGGACCGATTACGGCAAACGCAACGCCTACCTGACTCCCGATGAGTGGCTGGTCCATTGGAAGCGACTGCATGAACGCCATGGCCGCGCCTATGTCGTCATCAACGGAGGCGAGCCTTTCGCCTATCCCCGGTTCGTGACGTTATTGACCGAGGTCTCACGGATGCATTGGCCGATCAACGTGACCACGAACGGCTCGCTGCACCTCGACGACTACCTTCGCCATGTCGATCACTCGAAGGTCTCTCTGTCTTTGAGCTTCCATCCCCAGTACCACACGGTCCAAGAGTTCCTTACGATCGTGCGCAAGGTCCGCGAGGGCGGCGTCCAGCTTGGTTGTCTTAATTTCGTGGCCTGGCCGCCCATGCTGGCCGACCTTCCCGCGGTTCTGGAAGCCTTCAAGGCCTCCGGAGAAAGCCTGAAGGTGATCCCTTTCATCGGTCAGTGGCGCGAAGCGCGCTATCCGGACGCCTACTCGCCCGACGAGAAGGCCCTGCTCGGCATGACCGCCGGCGAGCCCGGGGAGAAGGACTGGCTTGCCGGCAAGCGTCGCAAGGGAATGCTCTGCCGCGCCGGTCACCGCTCCGCCTTGTTGCTGCCCGACGGGAAGGTCACACGCTGCGGCCAGATCGGCGACCCCGGCATCTTCTCGGATTTCCTCGCGGACGGCTTCCGCCTCCTCGACGCTCCGGCCCCGTGCGGCGTCGAGCTCTGCCCCTGCGACGAGTGGAAGGTCATTCCCGATGAGAAAACCCCGGATCAAGCCGGGGCCTGGCTGCCATGAGCTTCCTGCGCCGCGCCGCGGCGGGAGCGCTCACGGCGTTCGGCGTCTTCCTCCCCCGGCGGAACGTGAACGCGCCTTCGAGGTCAATCTCCGGGAGATGGCTCTCTTGGCCCATCAGGCGGGCGCGAAGATCGCGTTCTGCGCCCTTCCCGCCAACCTGCGCGACTCCGTCCCGACAACGGGGGCCTCTCTGCCCTGGGACCAGCCGGATTTCTTCTCGGCCTGGACCGCCTGGGAGGAGGAAGACGCCGCTCGCGCGGTTCGGCTGTTCGCCGCGCGCGTCGCCTCCGTTCCCGGGGACCCGCACGCGCATTACTGGCTGGCGCGGGCTCTGGATATGGTGGGACGCACGCGCGAGGCGGCGCGCTCCTATTCCCGCGCGGCCGACCTTGACCGGCCGGGCGAGAGGACCAGTCCGGCGCGCGCCGGGATCGTGCGCCGTGTGGCCCGCGAAAGTGATGCGATCCTCGTGGATCTTGCCGCAGCCTTCTCCGCGCGATCCCCTTTGGGGACGACGGACGGGACGCTGATGCGAGACGCTTGCCATTGGCGCCATGCCTACGACCCTTGGGTGGCGGACCTCAGTGGGAGTGGAGGGATATGATCCATTCGGGGCTTGCCAAAGCCTGCTATGCGCCCGCCGACCTGTTCCATGAGGAGGCCTTGACGCTGATCCGGCGCGCGCGCCGGGAGGATCCCGCGCGATTCGCGCGGGCGGTTTCCTCCGCCCGCGCCTTGTCTGAGACCGTGTACAGGGACCATCCCGAAGGCGACTGCGCGCGGCGTCAGGAGCCGTTGTGGTCGCACATCTCGGAGGCCATGCGTCGCGAGGGCCGCCCGCGCGAGGCGGAGCAGGCGGCCGCCCGGGCGCTGGCCGCCTCCCCAGGCTCCTATCGCGCTCGCCTCGCCGCGGCTCTGTCGGCGGGCGGCGCCGGGCGGGCCGACGAGGCCGCCGACCGTCTTGAGGAACTGCGGACACGCCGTCCGGACCGCCGCGAGGCGAGGTTGTGGGCCGCTTACTGGCGGGCGAAGGCGGGTCCCGCGCGCGCGGAGAGGGCCGCCCGGTGACGACGACGCGCGGCTGCGCGGCCGACGTACGGCGGGTGATCGACCGGCTGCTGGGCGATCCCGAACACCGGCAGAAATGGGGCACGGTCGCGGGCGAGGACGGCAGATTCCTCGAGATGTGCATCGGGATGATTGGAGCGAAGAACGTCCTGGAAGTCGGGGCCGGAACGGGCCTTTCGTCTCTTTACATGGGCCTGGGACTCCTCAAGACCGGGGGGAAGCTGACGACCATCGAGTTTGATGCGGAGCGTCTGCGTCGCGCGAAGGCGAACCTGGAGGAAGCCGGGCTTTCGCAGACCGTCGATTTGATGGGAAAAGACGCGTGGGATGTCCTTCCCCGCCTCCAAGGGACTTTCGACATGGTCTTCTTGGACGCCGTCAAGATCGACGCCATCCATTATTTGGACATGATCTTTCCCCGAGTCAGGCGGGGCGGGGTCATCCTGGCCCACGATGTGAATTGGGGGCATGACAACACCGAGAATTGCAAGATGCGGGATTATCTGGACGCGCTGAAGGCCCATCCTTGCCTGGAGACGGTTTTGGTGTCCGATGAGAGCTTTAACTTGCAAGGGATCACGGGAGCGGGCATGGCCCTGAGCCATAAGAGCTGCGTTCATGGAGAGTGTCCCGTTCGTCCCGGTCGAAAGCTGGCGAGGCTCCCGGCCGGCCGGGGATTCGCTCCCGGCGACCAACTCGGCCACATCGTCTTGGAAAAGCACGTCGACGATTATGGAAACCTCGGCTATTGCCTTCTGCTCGATCGATCATGCACGAAGCAAGAGGTCATCGGACTGTGCGAGCAATATTTTCTTCGCCATCATCAGCAATCGACTCTGTCGGTCCATCTTTACACTTCCAGGGAGGCTTTCGACCGCAGAAATGATCTAAGCTCTCCGCCCGAACGATACTTCGAGCATCTCGTCGCCCAGTGTTATCGGCACCCCCGCGCCCCTTATGATGAAATCCGATACTATCGAGACTCCCAGATCCTCCTCTTCGAGAAGGGCCCTGCGCCGGACCCGGAGATGAAAAGGGAGGCGGTGTCTTGAGCGGCATCGACGCGCGTCCCGGGCTCGAGTTCCTCTGGTTCGTGCAGGATCTCTGTAATTACAAGTGTCCCTATTGCTTCGTTTCCGGCCAAAGACGCGAGGCCCGGCCGTGGCTGGTCAACACGCGCCCGACCGCGCCGTGGGTCGAGGCCTGGGATCGGGTCGCCGACCTCTACGGCCCGGCTTGGATACGCTTGACCGGCGGCGAGCCGACGCGCCTGCCCGGCTTCCTGGGCCTCATCGGGGCGATGACGCGGCGCCACTCGGTCTCCTTCGACACCAACATGTCGTGGAGCCGCGATGAAATCCGGCGCTTCGCCGAACTGGTGCCGAACGACCGCACCACGGTCGATGTCAGCCTCCATCCGAGCGAGGGATACATGAGCGAGGTTCTGGCCAAGTGCGTCATGCTCAAGGAGCGCGGCTACAAGCTGATCGCCCGACTCGTCGGCTACCCGCCTCTGTTGGACCAGGCGTCGCGCCTACGTTCTCTCTTCGGGGGGGCGGGGCTGCGCTTCATCGTCAACCCATACCAGGGGGAGTGGCAGGGGCGGGAATATCCGCGCGATTACACCGCCGCGGAGCGTCGCACGATCGAATGCGCGAGCACCGCGCTCGATCCGGCTCTCGCCGAGGATCGCGAACAAGTCGAGATTGCCGCCCATATCCTGCGCATGCACGAAGAGTCCCCGCGCGGCCGGCTCTGCCGCAGCGGCTCTCTGTACGCCCGCGTGATGCACGACGGCTCGGTCTACCGTTGTCAGCCTTACGAGAGCCGAGGCTGGGAGACTCTCGGCAATCTGCTCGACGCCGATTTCCGGCTGCGCGGGGCCTCCACGCCTTGCCGCTCGGATTTGTGCGAGTTTGAGTACAAGTATCTGGCCGCGACGGAGACGGTCCGATGACGCGCGAGTGGTGGCTGGACGAGCACGCGCCGACCTTCACCTGGGACCTTTGGTACGGCTGCAACTACCGCTGTTCCTACTGCTGGTGGGAGATGGGGGACCTCTGGGAGGAGCTGGCGCGCAGCCATCGCCTGCTGGCGCCCGAGGATTGGGCCGCGGCCTGGACCCGCGTGCGCGACCGCCACGGTGCGGCGCGCATCGACGTGCTGGGCGGCGAGCCTCTGGCCTATCCGCGGGCCGGGGAGGTCTTTGAGGCGCTCTCGAAGCTCCACCGCCTCGTCATCACCACCAACCTCTCGCCGCAGCCCGAGAAGCTGGATCTGCTCGCCTCATGTTTATCTCCCGAGCTCGTGCATTTCAGCGCGAGCTTCCATCCCGAGTTCACGAAGATCGATGCGTTCATGGGAAGGCTCTCGCTTCTGCGCGCGCGGGGATTTCGCCCGGCGGTGCTGTTCGTGACCTGGCCGCCGCTGCTGCCGCGCTTGGCGGAGTACCGCGGCGTCTTCCAGGACGCCGGCTATCCCTTCAGCGCGATGGTGTTCCAGGGCGAGTTCTCCGGTCTCCTCTATCCTGACGCCTACACGCCGCAGGAGCGAGCCCTCATCGCAGGCGAGATCGGAGGGGAGCCGGCGCAAAAGGAGGCGGAGCGCGATTACCGCCTCGATGTCCGAGCCACGCTGGGCAAGCCCTGCCACGCGGGGCGGGTCTACGCGAACGTGAAAGCCGACGGTAGGATCTTCCGTTGCGGTCAGGACGCCTTCGGCCGCAAGCCCATGGGAAACCTCTTCGACGAAGGCTTCCGCCTCCACGACGAGCCTCGTCCGTGCCCGTACGAGCGATGTAGCTGCCTGGAGTTCAAGTACCTCGACGAACTGCGCGTTCCGGAGGCTTCCCGATGAGCGCGCCTGAGCGGCGGGAGACGACGTCCGCGGCCCTGGGGCGTCCGGCCGGCGAGGGCGGCCTGCTCATCGAGCGCGGGGGGCTGGTCGTCTATATAGATCCAAACGGCGCTTGCGAAGGACTGCCGAAGGCCGACATCGTCTGCGTGAGCGCCGTCGACCCGCGCCGGGCGCCGGAGACGGGGGTGCGCGCGGTCTCGATGCCGACGACGATCATCGCGGGACTGCCGCAGTGCGTCTCGCGATTCCGCCTCAACCAATTGCCGCTCCTTCACGGGCAGTCGCGCACGGCCCTGGGTCTGGAGCTCTTCTTGTCGGGCGACGACGGGACGACGGTCCGCTGGCGGCTGCGCTGGTCAGACTTGGACGTCATGCATCCCATATGAAGCGGCGATATTGGAGACCGGTGGATTGGACGCATGCCGCGCCCCTGGCGGCGCTGGTGGCCGCTCATGCCACGGTTCAGTCCTATCTCCTGCTCCAGAGCGGAGGGCTTGCCGGGTTCTCCGCCGACAGCGCCGACCGAATCATCCTTGCGTTTATATGGGGCGGTCATCCGACCTTCTTCATCCAGCCGTCGGCCTGGCTGCCGGTTTTCTTCTGGATTTACGGGACGCTGCTGCGGTTCTGGCTCGATCCGCTTTGGGCGCCGATCGTGTTCACCGTGGTCTTGAGCAACCTGTCCCTGTTGGCTCTCTACGGGATATGCCGGAGGATCGGCGGCGGGAGGGAGGGCAGCCTATTGGCGGCCGCCGCCGCGGGCTTTATGCCTCTCTCGCTCCAGGTCAGCGGGCAGCCCTACTTCGACCCTCTCTTCATTCTCATCCTTCTTTGCGCCATCCATGCCTGGCTGCGCTCGGAGGGGGGGCGGCGGCGCGGGTGGCATTTGGCGTCCGCCGCGGCCATGGCCGCGGCCGCGCTGACGCGGTTCGAGGGCTGGCTGTTCGTCGCCGCCTGGCTTGCGCTGACGCGGAGGCGGCCGGGGCTGCGCCTGCGCTTGCTGGCGCTTGCGCCGATCGCGCTTTATCTCCTCCATGAGGTCGCCGCATACGGCGGGTTCGAGTTCCTCAGGCTCCAGCGCGACCGCGGGCTCGTGAGCGTGCCGCCCCTGGACTGGCGTGTCCTGGACGCTCTGTGGACCAAGGTCTTCGCCGATGGGCTGCTGCTCCCCTTCATCCTTGCGGCGTTTCCCGCTCTGGACTTCAGACGGGCCGAGGTGCGCGAGACGCTCGGCCTGGTCTGGCTTCCTTTCCTGGCGTTCATCGGCATGACCCAGTTTCTAGGATTCCCGCTGCCCTTCGAGCACTTGGCCCCGTTTCTCGCCCTCCAGATGATTCCCCTCGCCCCGGCCCTGGACCGGGCGCTGGAGGCATGGAGCTCTTCTCTGCGCGCCTGGGCCGCGGACTGGGACCGGCCCGCGAGGTTGGCTCTGGCCTTGGTCCTCATCCTTGGCGTAACGGTTGGGGCGATGATGAGAACCTGTCAGCCGCCTTGCTCGCGCGCGCCGATAGGCTTTGTAAAAGAACTCGGTCAGAAATTGAAGCCGGGCGAGCGCTTCCTCCTGGAGCTTCCGCTCGTCGGCTCTCATAACCAGGACGCCGACGAAAGATTTGAAGACCCGCGGATGCTGCAGCTTGCGGCCTTGCCGACAGAGATGGAGTTTGACCGCATCTTCAGATACCGGCACGGCTCGACGGATGACTTCTTCACCTTGGACACCGCCGATCCTTCCGTCCTGGAGCTTCCGGAGGCCGAGCTCGGAAGGGAGCTCAAGCGCCTCTCCGTGCGCCTGATCCTGGCTCGCCGCGAGCACAAGAAGCTCGAGAGGCTGGGCTGGCGACCGGCCGGCGAGCTGCGGCATTACCTATTCTATGCGCGCGCCGAGGACAGGCTCTATCCCCTGCTGAGGAGCGGGATGGAGCCTCATGGGGGGCGGCCCGGAAGAAAGACATGAAGTCGATCGTCTTCATCAATCCTCCGATGACTCTCGAAGCCCGCTACGGAGGCTTGGCGCGGGCCGGGGCCATGGAGCCCCCTTTCGGACTCTGCTCCCTGGCCGCGGTGACGCGGCGGCAGGGTTACGAAACTCGCATCATCGACGCCGAGACCCTCGGACTGTCGGCCGACCAGGCGGCGCGGGAGGCTCTGGCCTGCAAGCCGGACTGCATCGGTCTGACCGCGACGACTCCCGCCGTCGACAGCGCGGCCCGCGTGGCCGAAAGGATCAAGGAGGCCGAGCCTTCGGTTCCGATAATTATTGGGGGCTGCCACGTCACGGCCATCCCGGAGGAGACGCTGCAAAGCTTCCCGGCTTTCGACCTGGCGCTGGTCGGCGAGGGCGAGGTCACGATCCTGGAGCTTCTGCGCGGACTCGATCAGGGGACAAGCCTCGATCGCGTCGCGGGCCTCGCCTTTCGCAGAGGGAACGGCGTCGTCCGCACTCCGCCCCGCCCGCTGATCAAGGATCTGGACTCCATCCCCATGCCCGCCTTCGATTTACTGCCTCCGCTCGAGCGTCATTACAGCGTGACCGCGCAGAGCGTCGACCGGTTTCCGGCGGTTTCGCTGCTCACCTCCCGCGGCTGCTACGCGCGCTGCGCCTTCTGCGACACCAATGTCACGGGCAACACGATGCGCGCGCACGGCGCGGCTTATGTCGCGCGCATGATGAGACTCGTCAAAGAGCGCTACGGCATCCGCAGCGTGATGTTCGAGGACGACAATTTTCTGGCGTTGCGCAAGCGTCTTAAGGAGCTGAAGCTTCTTCTCCAGGAGGAGCGGCTCGACATGACCTGGTCCTGCACCTCCCGCGTCGACATCGCCGACGGCGAGACTCTGAGGCTCGC
>Ga0154316_105_pt3 | contig 33600 bp, 31 predicted proteins | sample RifGroA2_FD_105610 | JGI IMG/M metagenome (GOLD analysis project Ga0154316, IMG submission 105610) | Elusimicrobia bacterium GWA2_66_18
ATCATCGTCGATCAACACCGCGTCGAATCGCTCCGGAGCTTCCTTTTTCTCTATCCGCATCGGCACGAAGCCGGCCAACGATTTTGGGATGAGCCTGGCTTTGAGCCTCAAGGAATCGGCCAAGACGCCTTTCTCTTCATAGCGGCTCGTCACGAGGATGGTGCGGGCGCCGATGCCGAGTTCCTCGGCGAGACTGAGTCCCGTCTCTCGATAGCCTACGAGTTCGTAGTCCATCAAATAGAGCGGGTCCTTTGCCGTTCGCGGGTCCGTCCGGGTCCAGGAGCGCAGTTCGGCGGGCGTCGAGAAGTGGAGGATCGCGACGCCGTGATCTTTGACGTGCGCCGACTCGAAACGCTCCTGCCAGACCTGATGAATGCTCGAGTCGTCGTCGAGGACGACGATCGAGGCGCCGGGAGATATGGCCACCTCCGAGACGAACCATTCCGGCGGACGAGCGCGCGGCAGACGGATGGCCACGGTCGTGCCCCTGCCGGGCTCCGAGTCGATCGTGAGGCTCCCTCCCCAGGACTCGACGCTCGTTCTGGCATGGTGCAGGCCGAGCCCGGAGCCTCCCGGCTTGCCGTGCGTCTCGCCTCGCTGCCCAAGCCGCGCAAGCACGTCGGGGGGGATGCCTTGGCCGCTGTCGCGGACCACGATTTCGGTGCCGTCGACGCTTGAAGCGAGCCGAATGGTGACCAATCCTTTTCCCGGCAGGGACTCCACCGCGTTGTTGATCAAATTCGAGAGCACCCGCTTGAATTCGGACGCCGGGATCGCGGCGAAAAGGCCGTATGAGGACGGATCGAGACGCGAATCGATCTCGACGCCGAGTTGCGACCGGAATTGCAGCCGCTTCTCGGTGATGAGGGAGTCGACGAGGCCCGACAGGAGTTGCACGGAGCCGGACTCGCCCTCAGCCTCATGCGCCTCCGGCTTCGAGCCGCTGCCGACCCTCGCGGCCGTCCGGTTCTTTGCGATCAGGTTGTTGGCGATGTCCCGGATGCGCCCGACGGCGCTGCGAATCAAAACTCGTTTTTCTTCCGGTAGCTGCGAGAGGTCATTGAGAACGGAGTCGAGGGCGGCAAGCGGAGAGCGGATGTCGTGGGCCACCTGTTCCGCGATGCGTCTGACTGCGGATTCCTTTTCGACCTCCAGCTTGAGTATGCGCTGGTACCAGGACGTGATGAACCAGAAGAAGAAACCGAATAAGCATGCGACCAGAATGCCGAAGGATGCGGTCAGGCGGTTTTTGAACCGGATCAGCTCTCTGGGGAAATCGGAGCCGATATACAGCGCCGCGCATTCGGCGCCCGCGGTGCTGCCAGGAAGCGTTGTGATCAGACTGAGGCCTCTTCGGGGATGCCCTGCGATTTTGCGCTGCTCTCCGCACCTGAATTCGGCAAAGACGGCGTCGGTCCTCTCGTCCGGCCCTGTGGTCCTGAAAACAAAACCGCTGCCATTGGTGTCAGGCAAGCGTCGGATCTCCGCGAATCGCAGATGCCCATCCTGTTGGAGTTTTGCAAGTGTGGCGCTGAGTTTGAGCAGGTTCCCTTCCGCCAAGTCGCTGGCAAGAGCGGAGACGACCTCCCTTTCCAGCGACGCGACCTTGGACTCCTCAGCCGCAGACCACAGCCATGCCATCGCTGCGTAGAAAGGGACGAGAACGAGGCAAGCGCCGATCGCCCACGACGCAATGAGTCGATGCTTGCTCCACATGGCTCAGCCGCGAGGTTTCCAGCCCACTGCGCGGAACTCGATCGGGTCCGAGAACAGGTTAAGCCGAGAGAGGTCGATGCCCCGACTGTACACATAATTCAGGCCCGAATGCGCGAAAGTGACGATAGAGGCCTCCTCGAAGACGGATGCGTTGATCTTTTCGACGATTCTCTTACGTTTAACCGGGTCTGATTCTGTCTCAGTTTCTTCGAGGAGTTCCTGGATAGAGCCGGAAGGGTCGGGAATGAGCGCGCCGAGCTTGCTGAGGAACATCATCCGGAGGTCCGCGTACGGGTCGTTGATCAATATGCCGGTGTACCGCACCATCGCGTCAAAATCTCCGGCCCGCAGTCGTCGTATCGCCTCGGATCTGTCAGAGTATCTGGAGACATGAGGCTGAAGCCCGTGGGCTTCCAGACTGTCTACTACGGCGGTTTCTATCGCCTCCTGAATCCTGCGGTCTCGGGGGAATGGATATCTGGCAAGAGGGTAGAAAAGGACCTCGACCTTGCCTCGGCGAGATTTCCCGGGTCGCGGCTTGGGTGGAACGGCCAGGGGGAGGTATCCGATGCCGCCCTTTGGAATGAAGGATGGGTTGACGTCCGTCTGAGACGTAAAGCTCGGATTGGCGTTCAGGGAACTCAAGAAGGCATCCCGGATGGACTGCCGAAGCCCCTTGTCTTTCAGCGGGGACCTATGGGCATTGAGTTGCATGAAGTACATGTTCGTGGACGGGCCGTCGAGTATCTGGAGGTCATGGTTGCGGAGTTCGCCCATCGTTTCCTTGCTGAGGGCGAAGCGTGGCTCGAGCGTGAGGTCTCCCTGGCCGCTCAGTAACGCCGCGAGGACGTTATCTTCGGCGCCAGAGGGCGCGTGTATCTCGACGATCTCCGGAGCATGGTCGGCTTCAGGGAACACGTGTCTCGACTCCAGGACGATCTTATCCTTGGCAAGCTCCCGAATTTTGTACTGGCCGGATGCCGAAGCGCAAAGGGGCTCCTTCCACCGGCCTTTTTCATCGAAGCACTTCGGATTAGCTATTCCATAGACAGACTGGCTGATGGTCTCGAATAGATTGACCGGGCGTTTGTTGAACTTGAAGACGATCGCGTCTTTCTCCGCGAAAAGGCACTTGAGGGGGGCCTCATATTTCTTCCAGCGTTTGACTTCGGGCAGCAGGGAATTGAGAATCAGCCCTTCGTCGCGCGTCAACCAAAGGATGCGCCTGAAATTCTTCAAGACGATGTCGGGGGTGATGGGAGTCCCGTCATCGAAGGAGAGATCGGGCCTCATCCGGAAGCGCCAGGTCTTCCCGCTCCCGTCTACCTGCCAGTCCGAGGCGACCATCCCTTGGGGCTTGCCGTCCATGTAGATGGAGACGAGGGGAGCGTAGATGTTTTTGGCAATCTGCATGACGTCGAACATGTCCGCTTTATAGGTGTCGAACGTCGTGGCTGGCCACCAATACCAGTACCGTAAAGGCGATTTCTGCATGCTCTTTTCTCCGTTGCATCCGCCCGCCAATATGGCGCCTATGACTAAAACGCCATGCAGGAGACGCGGATATTGAGGCACTTTAAATTAAAAAACGCTCGAGGGCGGCGTCATTGGCCGCCCTGGAGTCTCCGGATATCATCACGCGGTGCACCAAGACCTCTGGATTCCAGGGTCCGTCGAGTCGCTTGGAGAATGCGATGTCAGGCGGGTTGATGGGCCCGGGGGAAGCCGTCTCTTGGATGCGTTCCTTGACCATCGCGTACCCGCGAGTTTGGTTGCCAAAAAAACATAACCGCTTCTCAATCATGTTCTCAAAGGATTCCACGTTGCAGTCTTTCATCCGGGCAAAGGCCCGGACATGGACATACGCCTCCAGCATGGCTCTCTCAAGCGCGATTTGGGAGTGCGCGCCGCACGCCGAGCCGGGGATGGCTCCTCCTGTCGGTGTTTCAAAGACGCAGAGGCAGAATACGAGTTGCGTGGCGAGAGTCTGGTTGGACCGGTCCAGTTTCACGATTGCCTCAAAACAATGGAGTTGCCCAGGAAAACGGGCAAACAGCTTGAGCACCTGGTCGTTGTGCGGTCTGACTCGTCGGAAGGCTATATCGCCATGGTCCCACAGTCGGCTAAGGCCCCAGCGCTCCAGCGCTTCGCAATAGGCGTGGATGAAGAGTCGCTCCTCGCCTAAGGTTGCCGGGAGGGCCGCGAAACCGTCTGTCGTGGGATTGACGTCCAAGTCGGCTTCGGCGGGAGAGTGTTTGGAGCAGTAGCGGAAGGCCCAGCGCTCAACGGCTTCCGTGACGGCTTTGCACTGGCTTTCTTCTTTATCCGAACTCCAGCCGGCACCGCATGGCCGCAGGACGTGGAAGGGCACGGGCTGGGCCTCCCATTGGGGGTGAAGTCTTGCTGTGGAGTACCAGAGCCATCTTCTCCAGAAGTTCGGATGCGGGGAGGAGATGAGGGAGACAATGGGCCCTGCCTCCTGGTCGATGAACCGCAGGAGGGTGGGGACTTCGGTTGATTCAGACATTACGCAGATTGTATAATTTAGCGTCTTATCTGAGGAGAGCCCATGAAACTCAAGAAGTTATTGCTCGCGGTCGCCTATATGCTCGTTGGGGTCGTCTTCGCAAAGGAAGCAACCGCTTTCGATCGGGCTGGAGTCACAGGAATTACGTCAGCCGAAGGGGCAGACGCTGGCTCGAACGGGATTTAGGCCGTCGGCGCTCTAGCACGGCGCGGGTCTCCAGCCTGACTTATCCTTAGGATCTGGCCCTTTGCAAGGGTCGGTAGATGTCAAGGAGACGCCTCGAGATGTCGAAGTCGCGGTCGCTGCCGGTTTTCTCGTTGACCGCCTCGAGAAGTTTGACGGCCTCGCCTATTTCCCCCAGGTTCGCATGGGCCGACGCCTTGAAAATATAGGGCGTCTGCCATTGCGGCAGCTTGGTTATTTCCTTTGCGGACTCCGCAAGCAAATCCGCCCAGTCCCTCTTTTTTTCCAGCTCGGCCATTTTTAAATATTGGCGGTGCTCCTCACCCAGGCTCATCGCGCGCCGTCCGCGGCTGCTGATTATTTTTTCGCCCTCGAAGCCGTAATAAACGGTTCCCGCCTCTAAGGCCGGCCTCACGGGCGGCGGGGCCTTCACCGGGGCCTGCTTCTGCGGAACTTTGATAAGGACAACGGACTGCGATTGCCCCGCGGCGGCCGATAAAGACCTCTGGTTATTTCCCGCTCGGCGAAGGGCTGAGCCCAGGAGAACAACTCCGCACAGAAGCCCTGCCCATGACGCCCATCGGGGAACCTGACGCCGGATCAGTCGCATTTTCATCATCATGCGGTAAGCATAGCCTTGGAACCGGCAATAAGCCAGTAAAACGTCGCATAAAATTTGGTTAAAGGCCGGTAAATGTTAACATGCTCGCTATATGCCGACCATCGCAGATTGGCTGCGGGCTTCCTGGCGCGATTTCATCCGGCGCTGGACCGTCTTGATGGCGGCCGCGGGTCTGACGGCGGCGGCGACCCTTCTCGCGGTCTTTCTGCCCCTGCTGGCGGCCGGGCTCGCCGCTCTGGCGGGAGCGGACTCTTTCACGGCGTTCGGACTGGGCGGCTGCGCGGCCCTGGTCCTGGCCCTGTGGTTCTCCACCTGGGCGCAGGCCGCCGTCCTGCGCGCCTGCCTGTTCGAGGAGAGCGTCGTCGAGGTCCTCTCCCGCTCCTGGGATATGACCGCGGGCTTCGCCTGGGCGCTGACCCTCTTCCTGGTCGCGGCGGGCGGGGGCTTCTTCCTGCTCCTCCTGCCGGGGCTGTTCCTGTCGGTCCTGCTCTTCTTCGGTCCGGTCTACCAGATGAGCGGCGAGGCCGAAGGGGTGCGCGCGATGGAGTTGTCCTGGGCGCGGGTTCGCCCGCGTTTCGCAGCCGTCGGCCTGCGCCTCTTCGTGGGACTCTCGGTGACTTGGCTTCCGGGCGCGATCCCCTACGTCGGCTGGATTCTCGCCCCCTTCTGGGCGCCCTTCGGGATCGTCGCGACGGCGCGTCTGGCGCGCGACCTGCGCGAGGCCTCGCCCGACGCCGCACCCGCGCGTCTGGCCCCCCTGTTCGCGGTCCTCGGCCTCGTGTTCACGCTGGGCGCGGCCCTCTCGGGTCGCTCGGCGCTGCGCGCCTACGCCGCGGGGCGCGAGGCCATCCTCTCCGGGCGACTCAACGCCGAGGGCCTCGACGAGGAGACCGGCCAGGCCATGATCGCGGTGCTGTCGGGCCGCGCGAGCGAGGCGCAGAGGCGCCAGGCCCTGGCCTTCGCCCTCTCCAAGTCCCGGCAGACCTTCCAGGCGCCCCTGTCCTCCTCGACGCTGAGCGCGCCCGGCCCATGAGCGTCCGCCGCGGGGTCTTCTGGGGGCTTGGCGCGGCCGCGGCCCTGCTCCTGCTGGGAGCGCTGGTCGGCTCGCGCCTGGAGGAGGTTCTGCGCGCCGGCGAGGCCGTCTCCTGGGGCTGGTTCTGGGCGGCGCTGGCCGGCGCGCTGGCCAGCCACGCGATGGTGGGACTGGCCCTCTCCGAGGTCCTGACCATCCTCGGCCACCCGCTCGGCGGGCCGACGGTCCTCGGCATCGCCTTGGTCTCGACGACGGCCAACTACCTCGTCTCCGCGGGGGGAGTCACCGGCTTCGCGCTCAAGTCCCATCTCCTGCACAAGAGGCGCGTGCCCATCGCGACCACGGTCACCGCCTCGGCCGTGACCTCCGCCATTCTCTATGCCGTGCTGGCCGTGATCCTGGGACAGGGGCTCTTCACTTTGCTCCTGCGCCTGCGCGGCGCGCGCCTGGCCATCATGGAGAGCGCCTTCGGGCTCATCATCCTCCTGGCCGGCGCGGCTTTCCTTCTGGTCGCCTTCTTCAACCGGAGCGTGCGCGGTCGCCTGGCCCACCGGCTCTTCCGCTTCACCAACCGCGCGGCTTTCAAGCTCTCCCAGAAGGAGATACCCTCCGAGGACTTTGCCGCCTTCGAGGTCCAACTCACCCAGGGACTGGCCCACATCCGCGCCGGCAAGGGGCGGCTGACCACGACGGTGCTCTACACCTGCCTCGACTGGGGGCTGGCCATGACCTCGCTGTGGTTCTGCTTCCGCGCCGTGGGCGTGAGGCTGCCCGTCGGCCATCTGAGCGCGGCGTTCACGACGGGCCAGGCCGCCACTCTCATCCCCGTTCTTCCCGGCGGCCTCGGCGCGGCCGAGGGCTCCATCGCGGCCTTGATGGGAGGGCTCGGCGTGGACGCGGGTTCGGCCCTGGTCGCGGCCCTGCTTTTCCGGCTCTGCTACTACGTCGCGCCCGCCCTCCTGAGCGTCCTCGTGCTCTGGGGCCTGAAGGTCTCGGAACCGGAGGTCCTGCAGGAGGCCGCCGAGCTTGACCTCGAGCGCCGCCGTTTCTGAGATATCCCGCTGAGTTGGACGGCGGACCTGCAATACAGTAGAATGCCCGCGTTATGACGCTGTGGTCCGTGCTCATCGTCGGCGCCGTCGCCGCCGTATTCTCCGGAGTGATGCTTTTTCATCGCTCGCTCTACGTCAGCGCGGTCTGCCTCTTGGTCGTCCTCCTCCAGACCAGCGTCATTTTCTTGCTGCGCGGCGCGCCGCTCTTGGGCCTCCTCCAGATCATGATCTACGCGGGGGCCGTGATGGTCCTGGTCGTGATCGCCATCATGGCCTCGGGCGGCGCCGGAGGCCCGGCCTTCGCCGACTTCTCCTTCCCGCGCCGGCTGGCCGCCCTGGGCCTTGGCGCCGTCATGCTGGAGTCGGCGATGATCCTGCGCGGCGTCGGCTCGGTCGCGGCCGGGCCGTCCGCGTCCCCCGCCCTGGGCGCCGCCTTCGGCTCGGCGCTCTTCACCTCCTACGCGCCGGCCACCGAGGCCGTCACCTTGCTGATGTTCCTGGCGGCCCTGTCCGTGCTGCCCGACAAGGAGACGTCGTGAACACGGCGGTCTGGGCCGTGACGGGCGTCCTCTTTAGCGCGGGCCTGGCCATGGTCGTCCTGCGCCGCCAGCTGCTGGCCATGCTCCTCGGGCTCGAGCTGATGGCGGCCGCGGCCAACGTCGGGCTCGTCCATCAGGCCTGCCTCCTCTCGGACGCCGAGGCGCTGGCCGCCGTCGCGATCGTCATCGCCGTCGCCGCGGCTGAGGCCGTCGTGGGGCTCTCCTTGATCCTGCGCGTTTTGCGCTCGGGGCGAGGTCTCGGGGCCGGAGAACTCACGCAACTGCGAGGATGACGCCCGCCCAAATCCCCGTCGAAGCCTGGCTCCTCTTCGCGGCCCCCGTCGCGGCGATCCTCTTGGGCTTCTTCGTCATGCGACCCCTGGCGCCCGAGAAGACTCATTGGCCCATCCTTCTCTCCTGCGCCGTCGTGACCGCGGCGAGCTTCGCCCTGACCGCCCGGGTCCTGGCCGGGCACAGCTTCGACGTGAACTTCTGGCGCTGGGCCGGGGTCGGGAAATGGGGTGTGGACTTCGGCCTGCGAGTGGACGGTCCGGGCATGGCCGTGCTCTCCATGGTCAGCCTCGTGGGCTCCCTCATCCACGTCTACGCCGCCGGCTACATGAAAGGCGACCCGGGCTTCTCGCGCTTTTTCCTCGTCTTCCATCTTTTCTTTCTTGCCATGATCGGCCTGCTGACTTCCAATAACTTCGTCCAACTCTATCTCTTCTGGGAACTGGTGGGCGTGGCCTCCTATCTCCTGGTCGGGTTCTGGTTCCACAAGGAGTCGGCGAGAGCGGCCGCGCTCAAGGCCTTCCTCGTCAACCGGGTGGGCGATTTCGGCTTCCTGCTGGCCGTGCTCCTGATCCTCGCCTACTACAAGGTCGCGCACTTTCACCTCGTCTACGTCCAGGTGGCCGGCGGCCGCCACGAGATGCTGGGCGTCATCGGCGTCCTCCTTATCTGGGCCGCGTGCGCCAAGTCCGCGCAATTCCCGCTCTATTTCTGGCTGCCCGACGCCATGGAGGGCCCGACCCCGGTCTCGGCGCTCATGCACGCGGCGACCATGGTGACCGCCGGCCTGTTCCTGCTCGTGCGCGCCTGGCCGCTGATCGCCGCCGTCGAGCGGCTGCCGCATCTCGTCGCGGCCATCGGCGCCGTCACGGCGCTCGGCGCCGCCGTCGTCGCGGGCACGAAGAAGGACCTCAAGCGCATCCTGGCCTACTCGACGGTCAGCCATCTCGGATTGATGATGCTGGCCCTGGGCCTCGGCCAGGTCGCCGCGGCGCTGTTTCATCTCTTCACGCACGGCTTCTTCAAGGCCGCCCTCTTCCTGTGCGCCGGAAACATCGCGCACGCCCTGGGCCGGTCCACCGCCGGCGTCGACGACGTGGGAGGCATGCGCAAGGCGATGCCCGTGACCTATGCCTGCTTCGTCGCGGCGGCGCTCTCGTTGGCCGGCGTCTGGCCTCTGGCCGGGTTCTACAGCAAGGACGCGATCCTCGACGCGGCCTGGCGCCGCGGTGGGGGCTACGCGGCCGCCGGTCTGCTCGTCTGCGCGGCTTCGGCCTTCTACATCTTCCGCATGCTCTTCTTGATCTTCCACGGCAAGCGCCCGCAGCAGAAGCGGGGCGGCGAGCGCCCTCATGAGGCCGGTCCCGCTATGGCCGTGCCCGTCGTCTTCCTCGCCCTGGGAGCCCTCGCCGCCGGCTGTCTGCGCCACGAGATCTCGAACCTCGTCCTTTTCGGGCTGAAGGGCCTGCCCATGGGAATCCCCGGCATGGCGGGAGCGCTCAACCTGCCCGGCCAGCCCCTCCTGCCGGAGTTCGACTGGGTCGTCTTCGCCCTGGGGACCGGCATGGCCGCGCTCGGCGCGGCCTGCGCCTACTGCCTCACGATGGTGGACGCCGGCTGGGACTGGCGGTGGCGCGGAGGAGCAGCCGAGCGCGTCTTCGAATCGGATTTCGGCTGGAAGATCGTCGTCGATAAGATCGCGGGAGGCGTCGTCGCTTGCGCCCGGTTGGTGGGCAATGTCCTCGACAAAGCCTGGTGGGACGGTCTCATCGAAGGCCTCGCCGCCTCCACGCGCGGGCTTTCGGAGCGTCTTTCCATATTTTCGGCGGGTCGGCTTAACGACTCCCTCTGGTGGATGGCGGCGGGGGCGGCCCTCCTGCTCGGCAGGACCCTGAGATGAGCCCTCTTACGCTCCTCTGGGTCCTGCCCCTGGCCGGCGCCGCCGCCTGCCTCCTCGCCGGCCGCTTCGGCCGGACGGCGGCGCGCCTTTGCGCGCTGGCATCCTCCTGCGCGCACGCGGGCGCCTGCCTGGCCGTCATCAAGCCCTTCATTGCAGGCGGGGGGGCGGGGCTCATCGCGGTGGGAGGCGAACCCCTGGCCTTCGGAGTCTCATATCTGCTGGCCGCCGACGGTTTCTCGCTGGCGCTCATCGGCCTGACTTCTTTCCTGACTTTGGTCTGCGTGGTCTCCTCTTGGGAGCTCGAGGTCTCCGCCGCGTACTGGGCGAACTTCTTGGCGCTGGCCTCGGCCTTGTGCGGCGTCTTCCTCGCGCGCGACCTCTTCATCTTCTACGTATTCTGGGAGGCCACCCTCATTCCGATGTTCTTCATCATCGGCCTCTGGGGCTCCGAGAACCGCCGCCACGCCGCGGTCAAGTTCTTCCTGTTTACGTTCGCGGGCTCGGTGTTCATGCTCCTCGCACTCCTCGCCCTGGTCAGCGCGCATCATGGCGCGACCGGCGTCTGGACCTGGGATCTGCAGGCCCTCAAGTCGGCCCCCCTGGGCGCGGCCGGGCCGTGGGTCTTCGCGGGGCTTTTGCTCGGCTTCGGCGTGAAGATCCCCGTGGTGCCTCTGCACACCTGGCTGCCTGACGCTCACACCGAGGCCCCGGCCGCGGGGTCGGTGATGCTGGCGGGCGTGATGCTGAAGATGGGTCTTTACGGCCTCATCCGCGTGGCCTTTCCGCTCTTCGCGACCCTCTCCGAGGCCTGGGCTCCCTGGCTGGCGGGGCTGGCCGCCCTCAACGCCGTCTACGGCGCGCTCTGCGCCATGGCCCAGACCGACCTCAAGCGCCTCATCGCGTATTCCTCCATCGCGCATCTCGGTTTCTGCCTCCTGGGAGTTCTCTCCCGCACCGACCAGGGCCTGGCGGGCGGCGGCCTGCAGATGATCAACCATGGTCTCACCACCGGCGCGCTTTTTCTTATGGTCGGATTCCTCTATGAGCGCGCCCACAAGCGCGGCCTCGCGGATTTCGGCGGTCTGGCCGTGCGCGCGCCGTGGCTGACATTCTTTTTCGGATTCTCGATGCTTGCGTCCATCGGCCTTCCCGGCCTCAACGGCTTCGTGGGCGAGTTCATGAGCCTGTCGGGCGTCGCGCACTCCGCCGTGCCGCTGCTGTCCGTGCCGTTCTTCGCCGTCGCGGGCGTGGTCGGCGTGACGCTGGCCGCGGCCTACGCCCTGCCCGCGTACCAGGCCGTGTTCTGGGCGCCGGAGGCGCCGCAGTCCGTCAGCGGGCGCGTTACGGACCTCGATGCCCGCGAGAAGGGCATTCTCTGGGCGCTCAGCGCCCTGATGCTTTGGATCGGCTTGGCCCCTCAGTCCTGGCTGACTCTCATCGAGCCTTCTCTGCGGGGTCTGGTGCGATGATCCTCCTTCCCCAGGCCGCGCTGGCCGGAGGTGTTTTGGGCGCTCTCGGCCTGGGTCTCCTACGCCGCCCCCCGGCCTTGGCGGTGCGCGCCCTGACCTTCCTGGCGCCGCTGGCGGCGTTGCTCTTGCTGCCGATGACGCCTGCGGGCCTTCTGCCTCCGCTCATCGCCGTGGACATCAAGTGCCTGGGCTGGCAGTTGGTCATCTACGCGGCCGCCCTGCCCCTGGCCCTGCGCTCCTCGGCGGACGACGTGGAGGCGGCCCTCTTCCTGGGCGTCGTCCTCGGCATGGGCCTGCTCACGGCGGCGGGCAATCTCCCCATGCTCTTCCTGGCCCTCGAGTTCATGTCACTGCCCGCCTATCTGCTCGTGGCCCGCGCCGGGACCGGGGAAGGAGGCCGGCGGCTGGAGGCCGCGGTCAAGTATTTCTTCGCCGGGGCGCTGGCCGGCGGCCTGTTCCTGCTCGGGATGGCTCTCTACTATTCGCAGACCCATCTCCTCGGGCCCTCGCCGCGGCCCGTCGGGCTTCTGGCCCAGGGGGGCGTGACGCTCATGGCCGCCGCCGCTCTCTTCAAGATCGGCGCGGCGCCCCTGCACTGGTGGCTGCCGGACGTCTATGAGGCGGCGGTCCCCGAGGTGACGGGATTTCTCTCGACGGCGATGAAGGCCGCGGCCGTCTTGTTCTTGATGCGCGTCGTCCAGCTCGTCCCCTCGGCGAACTTCGCGCCGCTGCTGCCCTGGCTGGGAGCGGCGAGCTCCCTGTTCGCCGCCGTTATGGCGCTGCGCCAGGAGAGCCTCCAGCGCCTGCTGGCCTATTCGTCCATGGCCCACGCCGGCCTCCTCGTCCTGGGCGTGGGCGCCTGGGCGCGCATGGGGCAATCCCCCGTCGCGGCCGCGGCCATCCTCTTCTACCTCGGAGCCTACGCCTTCATGAGCAACGGGACCTTCGGCTTCCTCGCGGCCACGGGCCTGCGCACGCGCGCCCAACTCAAGGGCTACGCGCGCCGCCAGCCGGGGCTGGCCCTGGCCTTCGCCGCGCTCCTCTTCTGCCTGGGCGGCGTGCCCCCGACGGGCGGCTTCGTGGCCAAGCTCCTCGTGCTCTGGCAGGCGGTCGCCGCGGAGCTCCCCGGGCCGGCCGTGCTGGCCGCCCTCTCGGCCCTGATCTCCCTGGGATACTATCTGGGCCTGGTGCGCGACCTCTATTTCGAGGAACCCGTCATGGAGAGCCCGGCGCCGGGGGGCGCCTGCGCGCGCATCCTCGTCCTGGTCTGCGCGTTCGGGGCGCTGGCGCTGGGGGCCGCACCCCTGCTCCTCAAGGACCTGGCGGGAGGTTTCTGGCGATGAGCCCCGCGGCCCTCGTCGCCCTCCTCATGAACCTCGTCGCCGTGCTGGCGCTGGCGGGCTTCTTCGCCGGGGCGGGCGCGCTCTTCGGCCCGCGCTCGCGGCACGAGGGCGACGCGGACATGCCTTACGAGACGGGCCTGCCGCCCCTGTCGCCCGGCCACGAGCGGATGACCGCGCTTTACTGGCGCCACGCGGTGCTGTTCGTCGTCTTCGACGTGGACCTGGCCTTCCTCCTGCCCTTCGTGCTGGTCCGGCCGCGCCTCGACGCGGCGGCGCTGGCGGCCATCACGGGCTTTACCGTCCTCATCGTCTTCATGCTCGCTTACTTCTGGCGCAAGGGAGCTCTCGAATGCCGCTAGAAGCGTCGATCCCGCCGGCCGGCGCGATGACCACGCGGATCGAGGCGGCGCTGGGCTGGGCGCGCAAGTACTCCATCTTCCAGTACCCCTTCGTGACGGCCTGCTGCGGCATGGAGTACATGTCCGCGGCGGCCTCGCACTACGACATGGACCGCTTCGGAGCGGGCTTCCCGCGCTTCTCGCCGCGCCAAGCCGACTGCCTTCTGGTGGTGGGCACGATCTCGCACAAGATCGCGCCGGTCCTGCGCCGCATCTACGAGCAGATGCCCCGGCCCAAATGGGTCGTTGCCTTCGGCGTGTGCACCTGCACGGGCGGCTTCTACAACGACTACTCGACGGTCCAGGGCATCGACACCATCGTCCCCGTGGACCTCTACATCCCGGGCTGCCCTCCGCGGCCGGAGACCGTCCTCCAAGGATTGACGCTCCTGCAGGAGAAGATCCAGAAGATCGGCGGAAGAAACCGATGAATGCCATTCAGGGAGAGCGGCGAGATATATCCTCCGAGCGCAACCACGAAGAGCTCTCCTCGTTGAAGGCCGAGGGATATAATATGCTGGTCGACCTGACCTGCGTGGACTATTGCGCTCAGGGCCGATCTCCGCGCTTTGACGTCATCTATCGTTTGATGAAGTTCGACTTGGCCGACGGCAAGGACCTCGGCCGTCTTGAGATCCATTGCGGAGCGGGCGAGGAGCCGGTGCTTCGCTCCGTACGCGACCTTTGGCCCGTCGCCGATTGGCTGGAGCGGGAAGTCTGGGACATGTTCGGCGTGAAATTTTACGATCGGCCCGATATCAAGCGTCTTCTGATGTATGAAGAGTTCGTCGGGCATCCGCTGCGCAAGGACTACCCCATCTTGAAGCGCCAGCCGCTCATCGGGCCGAAAGACGGAGCCAAGGCAGACAGCCCATCGTTCAACATCTTGAAACCGACGGTCACGGGCGAATGAATATTTCCAATCGGAAGACGTATATGCTGAACATGGGTCCCGCGCATCCGTCCATGCACGGCGTCGTGCGTTTGGTCCTCGAACTCGACGGCGAGCGCATCATGGCCTGCGAGACCGAGATCGGCTACCTGCACCGCGCCTTCGAGAAGCACGCCGAGAGCGAGACCTGGAACAACGTGGTCCCCTGGACGGACCGCCTCAACTACGTCTCGCCGCTCATCAACAACGTGGGCTACGCCCTGGTCGTCGAGAAGCTGGCCGGCATCACGGTTCCCGAACGCGGCCAATACATCCGCGTCATCGCCTGCGAGATATCTCGAGTGACCGACCACCTCACCTGTATCGCGGCCACCGCGATGGAGCTGGGATCTTTGACCGTATTCCTGTACCTCATCAAGGCGCGCGAGTGCCTCTACCAGCGCGTCGACGAGTTGACCGGGGCGCGCATCACCACCTCCTTCACGCGCGTGGGCGGCGTCAAGGCGGATCTTCCCGCCGGTTTCGCCGAGAAGTGCGCCGCCGCCTTCGCGGAGGTCCGCACGGCTATCTGCGAGGCCGACCAGCTCCTGACCAGGAACCGCATCTTCATGGACCGCGTCGAAGGCACGGGCGTGATCTCCAAGGAGGACGCGGTCGCCTACGGCATCACCGGCCCGTTCCTGCGCTCGACCGGCGTGCCCTACGACGTGCGCCGCGCCCACCCCTACCTGGTCTACGACCGCTTCGATTTCGTCATCCCCGTGGGCTCGACCGGCGACAACTACGACCGCTATCTCTGCCGCTTGGCCGAGATCGAGCAGAGCCTTTGCATCCTGGAGCAGGCTTTCGCTCAGATACCGGACGGCGATCACTCCCTGGAGCCGCGGGAGATGAAGCATGCCTACGAGCTTCAGGACATGGGCAAGCGCGGCGACACCGAGCTCATCGAGAGATACGCCGCGAAGGTGGACCAGACCCTGGAAGGGATGGCGGCGGCGATCCGGGCGCCGAACCGCTGGGCCACGCTCCCCGCGAAGGAGCAGACATACACGAACATCGAAGGGCTGATGAACCATTTCGAGCTGGTCATGTGGTCCTGGGGCATCAAGATTCCGGTCGGGGAGACCTACTCCGCCGTGGAAGGCGCCAACGGAGAGTTGGGCTTTCACGCGGTCAGCGACGGCGCGGACGGCCCCTACCGCCTGCGCTGCCGGCCGCCGTGCCTGTTCACTATGGCCGCCCTCTCGAAGATCCTCATCGGCGCGCAGATCGCCGACATCGTCCCGACTTTCGGATCGGTGAACATGATCGCGGGGGAGCTGGACCGATGACCGAGCCTAGCGCGCCCTTTACGCCCGAGCAGGAGGCCGCCCTGCGGAAGTGGACGCAGTATTATCCCTATAAGCAGATGGGCCTCGTCGAGGCCCTGCGCTGCGTGCAGGACTGGCATCGCCACATCAAACCAGAAGCCGCGGCCTACGTCGCGCAACTCTTCGGCCTTCCTTTTAATCACGTCTGGGGCGTGGTCACCTTCTTCCCGACCTTCACCACCAAGCCCACCGGCAAGAACCGCATCGGTCTTTGCCGCGGCCTTTCCTGCTGGCTGGCCGGCTCTCCCCAGATGGCCAAGCGTCTGGAGTCGACGCTGGGCGTGGCCGAGAAGGAGGTCACGGAGGACGGGCGCTTCTCCTGGGAGGAGATGGAGTGCCTGGGGGCCTGCGAGCAGGGCCCGGCGCTGCTTGTCAACGACCGACTCCAAGGACAGGCGACGGACGAGAAGATCGCCGCGCTCGCCAAGGAACTCAAGTGAAGCGGGCAGCATGACCAAGATCCTGACCAAACATTTCGACGAGCCCAAGCTCCACGAGCTGGAGACCTATCGCCGTCTCGGCGGCTATCAAGGGCTCGAAAAGGCTTTGTCGATGTCGCGCAAGGACGTGACCGAGGAGGTCAAGAAGTCCAATCTCCGGGGCCTCGGCGGGGCGGGATTTCCGACCGGAGGCAAGTGGGAGACCGTCCCGCCCGAGGAGAAGTCTCCCGGCCCGCGCTACGTCGTGGTCAACTGCGACGAGTCCGAGCCCGGCTGCTTCAAGGACCGGGTCCTCGTCGCGCGCGCCCCGCACCAGGTGATCGAGGGCGCGCTGATCGTCGCCCACGCCATCGACGCCCATGACGCCTTCATTTTCGTGCGCGGCGAATACCAGAACCAATACGATATCTTGGAGGATGCCATCCGGGAAGCCGAGTCGGCCGGCTACCTCAAGCGCTGCGGCATGAAGCTCATGCGCGGAGCGGGCGCGTACATCTCGGGCCTCGACACCGCGCTCCTCGAGACCATGGAAGGCAAGAAGGCCTGGCCGCGCCAGCCGCCGCCATTCCCGACGGTCGTGGGCCTCATGGGCCGGCCCACCGCGGTCAACAACGTCGAGACCGTTTCCATGCTGCCCCACATCATGGTCAACGGGGGGGACTGGTTCGCCAAGATCGGGGCGCCCAAGTCCGGCGGCACGGTGGTCTTCTCCATCTCGGGCCACGTCGAGAAGCCCGGCGTCTACGAGTTCCCGATGGGCGTGAAGCTCCGCGAGGTCCTCGCCGCGGCGGGGGGCGTCAAGGGAGGCAGGAAGCTCAAGTGCGTCATCCCGGGAGGCGCCTCCATGCCGCCTCTCGTGGAGAAGGACCTGGACGTCGCCCTGGACTTCGACGGCGTGCGCGCGGCCGGGACCTTCCTCGGCGCCGGCGGCATGATCGTCTTGGACGAGACGGCGGATGCCGTCGCGGTCGCGCACAACATCGAGCGCTTCCTCGCGCACGAGTCCTGCGGCCAGTGCACGCCCTGCCGCGAGGGCTCCGCGTGGACCGAGAGGATCCTCGGGCGATTGCTTGATGGCAAAGGAACGCCCGACGATCTTCCGAATATCCAGCGCGTGGGCGAGAACATCACGGGCAAGGTCATCTGCGCCTTGGGCGACACGGTCGGCGTCATCACTCGGGCCTACCTGGCCAAGTTCCCCGAAGACTTCAAGAAACGGGCAGCTAATGGGTAAGCTCGTCAAGTACCGGCTCAACGGACGCGAGGTGGAGGCTGAGGAAGGCCGACTCGTCATCGACGCGGCCAAGGACGCGGGCGTCGAGATCGCGCACTACTGCTACCACCCCGCCCTGGGCAACCCCGGCAACTGCCGCCTCTGCGTCGTCGAGGTCGCCGGCGCGCCCAAGCCCATGCCTTCCTGCCGCCTACCCGTCAAGGAAGGCCTCGACGTGCGCACCGACACCGATGCCGTCAAGCGCGCCCAGGCGGGCGTCTTGGAGCTTCACCTCGTCAACCACCCTCTCGACTGCCCCGTCTGCGACCAGTCCGGCGAGTGCGGTCTTCAGGACTATTACATGAAGGTCGGCCGGTACCCGAGCCGGGCGCGAGAGGACAAGGAGCACAAGGGCAAGCGCATCGAGGCCGGGCCCCACGTGATGCTCGACCAGGAGCGCTGCATCCTGTGCACGCGCTGCACCCGCTTCGTCGACCAGGTCACCAAGACGCACGAGTTGGGCATCTTCTCGCGCGGCCACCAGGAGCGCGTCGAGGTCGCGCCCGGCATGACGCTCGATAACGCCTACTCCGGCAACGTCGTGGACATCTGCCCCGTCGGAGCCCTCACCGACCGCGACTTCCGCTACAAGGTCCGCGTCTGGTACCTCGACCATGCCGATTCCATCTGTCCCGGCTGTTCGCGCGGGTGCGGCATCTCCGTCCACACGAGCACCAAGCGCCCCTGGCACAACGAGGGCCGGCGCGTGGCGCGCCTCAAGCCCCGCTGGTCCGAGGTCAACGGCCACTGGATGTGCGACGACGGCCGCTACGGCTTCGCGAACCTCGATACAGATCGTCTGGGCAAGGTTTTGAGGCTTCGTCCCGAGAGGGTCGAGCTCTCCTGGGTAGACATGGCCGAGGAGCTGGCCGGTCGTCTCGACGGCGTGAAGGTCGTCGCCTCGGGGATGCTGTCGAACGAGGATTGGGCCGCGTTCAAAGCGCTGTTCGTCGACACGCTCACGGTTCAGGACCTCTATTTCTCCGCGGAACCCGACCAAATCGGCGCGGAAGACGACCTTCTGCGCAAGAAGGAGAAGGTCCCTAATCTTAAGGGCGCCGAGGCGCTGGGCCTCAAGAGCGGATCTTTCGACCGACTCGCCGAGGACCTGGAAGCCGGCAAGGTCCGCTGCCTTTATGTCATCGAGCGCGACCTCGCGAAGGTCTGGGGGGAGGCGCGCGCCCGGGCCCTGCTGACCCAGGTCCCTCTCCTCGTCTTCCAGGGCCCGAACAAAGGCGCCTTGGGAGACCTCGCCCACTACCGCCTGCCCGCGACCGCTTATGTCGAGGAAGAGGGCTGCTTCACCAACTTCGAAGGCAATAGGCGGCCCTACCGGAAGGCCCTGGAGCCCATCGGTTGCGCGCGGCCCGATTGGGAGATTTTCAAGCTGCTCCAGGAGGCCCGCTCGTGATCCTTCTGTGGAGCGGCGTGAAAGTCGCCTTCGCCCTGACCTTCGGCATGAGCATCGCGGGCCTGCTGGGCTGGGTCGAACGCAAGCAGAGCGCCGTCATGCAGGACCGCATCGGCGCCAACCGCGCCGACATCCTGGGCTTCACGCTCATAGGCCTTTTCCATCCCATCGCCGACGCGATCAAGATGCTCACCAAGGAGGACCTCGTGCCCAAGGGCGCGCTCAAGCCCTTCCATGGCCTAGCACCCATGATCTCGCTTGGCTGCGGCCTCTTTTGCCTGGCCGCCATGCCCTTTGGAGGCACGGTTACGGTCCTGGGCCGGGTCTGGAGCCTCCAGCCCGTCGAGTCCTCCGTCGGCCTGCCCCTCGTTCTGGCGGCGCTCGGTTTGGGCGTTCACGGCATCGTGATGGCGGGCTACGCCTCGGGCTCCAACTACGGCCTGCTCGGCGCCCTGCGCGGCGCCTCGCAGATGATCGCCTCCGAGGTCTGCCTGGTCGCTTCCTTGGCCGGGACGCTCTTCCTCTACGGCACCCTTGACCTCCAGCAGGCCGTCTTGTGGCAGGCGGCGCATGCCTGGGGCATCGTCTTCCAGCCTCTGGGATTTCTTCTCTTCCTCACGGCGGGCGCCGCCGTCACCAAGCGCACGCCCTTCGACCTTCCCGAGGGCGAGAGCGAGATCGTCGGCTACCACGTGGAATATTCCGGCATGAAGTTCGGCATGTTCCTGATGACCGACCTCATCGAGTCCATCGTCGTCTGCTGCCTGGTCGCGTCTTTGTACCTCGGCGGCTGGGCCATCCCCGGCCTCGACCTCCCCGCCATGGGCCTTCTCGGCGGCGTCTTGATGGCGGCCAGCTTCTCCTTCAAGGTCGCCCTGCTCATCTTCCTGCTGATGCAGGTCCGCTGGACCCTGCCGCGCTTCCGCTTCGACCAGCTCCTGGACCTCGGCTGGAAGAACATGCTGCCGCTTTCATTGGCGAATTTCCTCGTCACCGTATGGGGGGTCTACCTGTGGCGATGACAGTTCGCGTCGTCGAGCGGCCCGCGCGAACCCTCGCCGTCCAGATCTACTTCATCGAGGCCTGGAAGGGCCTGGGCGTGACCTTCCGCCACTTCTTCGTGAACATGTTCCGCCACGCCGCGCGCGCCCTGGGCCTGAAGGGCTGGGCGCCCGGCGCCGTCACCATCCAGTACCCCGAGGAGCCCGCTGTTTTGGGCGCGCGCGCGCGCACCCGCCATCGCCTGCTCAAGCGCGACGACGGCGCGCCGCGCTGCACCGCGTGCCTGCTCTGCGAGACCATCTGTCCGGCCCGCTGCATCCGCATCACGGCCGAGAACGCCCCCGACGTGCTCGTCGAGAAGCGCGCCAAGAGCTTCGACATCGACCTGGGGATGTGCGTCTTCTGCGGCTATTGCGTGGAGGCCTGCCCCGTGGACGCCATCCACATGGACTCCAACGAGGTCGAGATCGCGTCCTACAGCCGCGCAGACATGATCTGGACCATGCCGCAGCTGCTGGGCGACGAGCCCAAGCGCCCCTCGAGCTTCCCTTGATGCCCGTCAACCTCAAGCACATCGGCGTCCCCGACGTCCTGGACATGGTCCTCGTCGGGGCGCTCGTCTACGGCCTGCTCCTTTGGTTTAAGCGCACCAAGGCGGCCTTCGTGGCTCTGGGACTGCTCCTCCTGGCCGTGGTCTACGCCGTGGCTTTCCTGGCCGGGATGTACATGACGGTCAGGCTCTTCCAGGGCTTTTTCGCGGTCTTCATCGTGGCCGTCATCGTCATATTCCAGGAGGAGATCCGCTCGGTCTTCGAGCGCATCGCGGTCTGGAGCCTGACTGGCGGCGTGCTCAAGACCGCGCCCACGCACCGCCAAGTCGAAATTCTCTGCAGTTCTCTGGGCGACCTGGCTCGCGATCATATCGGCGCGCTCGTCGTCCTGCGCGGCCTCGATCCGCTCGACCGCCATATCTCGGGAGGCTGGGGCCTCAACGGGGACCTCTCCGAGGCCCTCATCAAGAGCATCTTTGATTCGCACTCCTTGGGCCACGACGGGGCCTTTATCGTCGAGGAGGGGCGCGTGTCCCACTTCGGCGCCCAGCTTCCGCTCTCCAAGGACTTCAGCAAGATCACCAATCTCGGCACGCGCCACGCCGCCGCGCTGGGCCTCTCCGAGCGCTGCGACGCCATGTGCCTGGTCGTCAGCGAGGAGACCGGCAGGATCTCCTTTGCCCTGCGCGGGGATCTGGTCCCCATCAAGGACCTAGAGGAACTCCGTGACGGCATCGAGATATTCCTCACCAAGCATCTGCCCCGCCCCTCGGGGAACGCGGTCCTCGACTTCCTCGCAGAGAACTGGCGCGAGAAGCTCATCGCGTCCGTGGTCTCGATCCTGCTCTGGGTCTTCTTCGTGGGCATCAGGAGCCCGTCTTGAAGGAGGGTTTCCACGCCCGGCGTCTCATCAAGCTCTTCACCGAAAAAGGGAAGACCCTCTCGCCTCTAACCATCCTCACGCACGACCACCCGGACCCCGACGCCTTGGCCAGCGCCTGGGTTCTGGCGCACCTGGCCTCCACCCTGGGGAAGATTCGCTGTCGCATCGTCTACGGCGGCGCCATCGGTCGGGCGGAGAACCGCCTGATGGCCGAGCGCCTCCTGGTTCCCGCCCGGCCTTTGCGCAAGGGCGAGTTGGCGGGCGTCGCGCACCTGGCCCTCGTCGACACCCAGCCGCCCTTCAAGAACAACCGCTGTCCGCCGCGCCGCATCCCGGACCTGATCGTGGACCACCACCGGCGTCACGCCGACACCCAGGCCGACACGGCCCTCATCGATGAGAGCGTCGGCGCGACCACCACGGTTCTCGTCGAGGCCCTGCGCGCCTCAGGCGTGCGCGTGCCGCATCGCCTGGCCACCGCCATCGTCTACGGCATCGGCTCGGAGACCCAGAACCTGGGGCGCGAGGCCACACGGCGCGACATGAGCGCCTACCAGGCCCTTTGGCCGCAGGCGAACATGAAGACCCTCTGGCGCATCTCCTACCCCCAGCGTTCCGAATCCTTCTTCCTGACCCTGGCCCGCGGCATCAGGGAGGCCTTCGTCGTCGGGCGCGCGATCGGCGTGCATCTGGGGCCGGTCTCCACGCCCGACAGCGTGGCCCAGATCGCGGACTTCCTGCTGACGCTCGAGAAGATGCAGTGGTCGGTGGTGACCGCGCGCTATCAGAGCCGCCTGCACGTCTCCCTGCGTTCCAACGACCCTGGGGCCGGCGCCGGGCGCCTGCTCAAGCGCCTGCTTGGCGGCGGCAACCGCGGCGGGGGGCACGCCATGATCGCCGGAGGCTCCATCGAGTTGGGCCCCGATGCCCCGGAGACCGCCTGGCACGAGGCCGAGGACAAGCTCGTCTCGGACTTCCTGACCAACCTCGGATACGACCCCTTCGAGCGCCGCCTGCCCTTCCGGGACTGAACGCTTAAGCCGCGACGGCGGTCGAGCCCTTGCGTTTCTTGACCTCGTCGATGACGAGGGGGATGAACTCGTTGTAGTCGGCGACCACCGCGATGCTCGCCATCTGCATGAGCGGGCAGTCCTTGTCCGTGTTGATGGCGACGATGGTGCCGGACGACGACATGCCGGCCAGGTGCTGAATCTGCCCCGAGATGCCCACGGCGATATAGAGCTTCGGGCGCACGCTGCGGCCGGTCAGGCCCACCTGGCTGCGGTATGCGATCCAGCCCGAGTCCACGGCCGCGCGGCTGGCGCCCACGGCGGCGCCGAGGAGCTGGGCCAGCGCGCGCAGGGGTTTGAAGCCCTCCTCGCTCTGCAGGCCGCGTCCGCCGGAGACGATCCTCTCGGCTCCGCCGAGGTCGATCTCGTTGGCGGCTTCAGGTTGGTAGGACACGAACTGGATCTTCGGCGAGCCCGGGTCGAAGGCCACGGGCACGACCGTGCCCTTCGCGGCTCCGGCCTCGGCGCGCGGGAAGGACATGGGGGCCAGGGCCATCACGGCGACCGGGGACTTAAACTCCACCGAGGCGATGAGGTTTCCCGAAAAGTACGGGCGGAGAACCTTGCCGTCGGGGAGGATCTCGCAGACGTCCGCGGCCAGTCCGGCCTTCAGGCGTACCGCGAGCTGTCCGGCCAGGGCGCGGCCCGCCACGTTGGAGACGAGGAGGACCTTGCCGAAGCCCTCCTTGAGGGCCACCGCGGCCGCGGCCTGGGCATGCACCGGACCGATGAAATTGGCCAGGGACGGGTGCTCGACGGCGTAGACCTTGTCCACGCCGCAGGCGGCGAGATCCTCGGCGAGGGCCGCCGCCTTCTCGGAAAGCACGACGGCGGCCAACGGCTCCTTGAGGGTGTCCGCGAGACGGCGTCCCGCGGTGACGAGCTCGAAGGTCGCGGGGGGCAGGCTTGCGCGCTGCGATACGGCGACGATGAGGATTCCTTTGTTGGCCATTAGATTAATTTTCTCTCGAACAGGATGTCGACGAGCTTCTTCGCCTTTTCCGCGGCGCTGGCGCCGGCCACCGTGAGGCCTGCCGGTCGCGGGGGCTGGCCGGCGGCCTTGACGATCTTGGCCGCCGCGCCCGACGCGCCGACCTGCGCTGCCGTCAGGCCGAGGTCGGCCGCTGCCCACTTCGGGAACACGGCTTTCTTGGCCGCCATTTTACCCTTGAGCGAGGGCAGGCGCGGCTCGTTGATCTCCTTGACGGTGGCCAGGCACGCCGGCAGGGAGAGCTTCAGGACGTCCGTGCCGTCTTCCATGGCGCGGTGGACGGTGACGGAGGACTCGTCGACGGCCTCGATCTTCTTGACCGAGCTGACCTCGGGCCAATCGAGCCACGCGGCGGTCTCGGCGCCCACGACGCCGGAACAGCCGTCGTTGGTGTTCTTGCCGAACAGGACGAGGGAGAGGGGCTTCTCGGCGTGGAGCTTCTTGAGCGCCGCGCAGAGGGCCAGAGAGGTGGAGTAAGAGTCGCCGCCGTCGAATTCGGGGCCGCTCACATGGACGCCTCCGTCGCAGCCGCGGGCGATGGCCTCGCGCAGGACGTCGGCGGCGCCGTCGGGGCCGAGGGTCAGGACCGTGGCCGTGGAGCCCGGGATGCGTTCTTTGAGGCGGACGGCCTCTTCGACGGCGAACTCGTCGTAGGGGTTGATGGCGGTGGGCGTTCCAGCGGTCTTCGGCTGGCCCGTGGCGGCGTCTACCGGGACGTTGACGCTCGAGGGGGTGCTCTTGACGCAGACGACGATGTTCATTCCCATGTTTGTATGATAGCACATCACTTGAAAAAGGTACTGGTGACCGGCGCGACGGGCTATGTGGGGGGGCGGCTGACGCCGCGTCTGGCGGCGGCTCCGGACCGTCTGGTGCGGGCCTTGGTGCGCGATCCGCGTCGCTTGGCGGGGCGTTCCTGGGCCAAGGGCGTCGAGGTGGTCCGGGGAGACCTGTCCACGGGCGAGGGTCTGGCCGAGGCCCTCTCCGGAGTGGAGACGGCCTATTATCTGGTCCACTCCATGGGCGGGGGCCCGGGCTTCGTCGCCCGCGACCGCGAGGCGGCCCGGCGCTTCGGCGCGGCGGCCCGCGCGGCCGGGGTCTCCCGCCTCATTTACCTGGGCGGCCTCCTGCCGCCGGACGCGGCCTCCGAGCATCTAGCCAGTCGCGCCGAGGTGGGGCGGCTCCTGGCCGAAGCGGCGCCGACGACGGAGTTCCGGGCGGGGCCGGTGGTGGGATCGGGCTCGGCCTCCTTCGAGATGGTGCGCTACCTGACGGAGCGTCTTCCTCTCATGCTGGCCCCGGCCTGGATCGACCACGAGGTCCAGCCGATCGCGATTCGCGACGTGCTCTCCTATCTGACGCTGGCCCTCGAGCGGCCGCCTCTGGGGGTGGTGGACATCGGGGCCGACCGTCTGACGTTCCGGGGGATGGTGGAGACCTACGCTGAGCTGCGCGGCCTGCGGCGGATCATCTGGACGGTGCCGGCGCTCCTGCCGCGGCTGGCGGCGCATTGGGTGGGGGCTGTGACGCCCATCCCCAACGCCTTGGCGGTGCCCATCATCCAGGGGATGGTGCAGCCCCTGGTGGCGGACACGCGGCGAGCGCGGGAGGCTTTCCCGGAAGTAACGCCGATCGACTACCGGACGGCGGTGCGTCTGGCGCTGGAGAGGGTGGCGCACGGCGAGGTCGAGACGCACTGGAGCGGCGCTCTGGGGCACGGGCCGACGGTGGAGTTGGAAGACAGAGAGGGTCTGGCCCGGGAGACGCGCTCGCGGCTGGTGAAGGCGACGCCGGAGTCGGTGTTCCGTTCTTTCAGCGGCGTGGGGGGAGATCGGGGCTGGCCGGCGTGGGAGTGGGCATGGATTCTGAGGGGCGCCCTCGATCATCTCGTGGGAGGGCCGGGACTGCGTCGCGGGCGCCGGCATCCCGATGAGCTCCTGCCCGGCGAGGCCCTGGACTTCTGGCGCGTCGAGGACGTTCAGCCTCCGCGCCTGCTGCGCCTGCGCGCGGAGATGCGGCTTCCGGGGCGGGCGTGGCTGGAGTGGGTGACTATCCCCGAAGAGGGGGGGACGCGTCTGGTGCAGACGGCTCTCTTCGCGCCGGACGGCTTATCGGGAACGGCGTACTGGTACGGGCTCTATCCTTTCCACCGGTTCATCTTCTCGGCGATGGTGGACGCGCTGGCGCTGCGGGCGGAGAGGGGGGCGTAAAAAAGCCGGCCCGGGAGGGCCGGCTTGATTCAGATGGTGGTAGGGACAGGATTCGAACCTGTGTAGGCTATTGCCGCCGGTTTTACAGACCGGTGCTTTTGACCGCTCAGCCACCCTACCGTCCGACCAAAAACGTTTACTTTTTAAAGATTTCTTCGTTTCTCGACTTTTCCGGCAAACCGAATTTCCCGGATTTTTTGTCGAGATGCGTGTCGAAATGCGTCAGTTTTCCGAATTGCGAACCGGCGGCAATCGGCTCTGAGCCGCATCGAATCAGGGCGAACACATTATGGCAGTTTAGCCCGACTTCCGCAACCATAGGGAATTGCCTGACGCAGGAGTATGACGTAGCGGTGGATACTGACGCGCCCGTGGACGAGCAGGTCGCCCACACCGCCCACCGCCGCTTGGACATCGCCCCTGCGGGGGCGGATCGTTCCGCCGACGTTCCACCCCGTATGCGGCTGCGGGGTCCGCGATGCCCACAGTACCCACCGCCGGGCGGCGGGATTTTCTTGCTTCCTTGCTGACGGCAGCCTTCCCGTCCTCTCCTCTGCCTGCTGCGGTCTTGTTTTTCATAACCACCTCGCGCTCAGACGGCCAGGAGTGAGCGCCGCCGCGGCTCCGGCATAAACGGTCAGTATTGGGAGGCGCTCACGGAGCTTTGCGGCAAGGTCAAGGCCGGGACTCTCATCGAGCTTCATTTCAACCAGAGCCGGCCGGTGAGTGCTCGCAAGAGCGAGGGCGGACGCCGGTTCAGGCGGCTTCTGCGCAAGCCGGACGAGGGACGGGCGTAGAGCGTCAGCCCCAGGGAGGTTCTTTGCCGACCACCCCGCGCAGATGCTTGTAAGCGGCGAACTTCGCCGCTTCGTGTCCCGTCGCCAGGTATATCTCTTGGAAGCCTAATTCGTGAATCCTGAGAGATTCCTGGGCGCCGTTCACGTCGTCCGCCAGCTTGGCATCGACATAGACGGGAGTCTCCAGGCTAATGGCGGGAGCTTCGTTAAGGAACTCCACCACCGTCGAGAAAGACTTGAACTTCTTGTCTGACCGTGAGGCCGCCATTTTCCAGTTCATCCGCGTCAGAGGATCGTCGTCAATCAGTACCGCGTCAAGAAGCATGTTCTTCCCGACCGGCCCCGGCTCGCTCGCGCCGGTTGGCGTCTGGACCCGGATGGGGACGAAGCTGGCCAGACCTTTGGGAATCATGCGGGCTTTGAGCCTCAAGCACTCTTCAAGGATCGCCTTCTCTTCAAAGCGGCTTGTGACCAGAATTGCCCGCGCTCCGAGTCCCAACTCTGCGATCAGCGCCAGGCCAGTGTCCTTGTGGCCTAATAACTCATAGTCCATCAAGTAAACGGCACCTTGCGCCAGCGCCGTGTCGGCCTTCACCCAGTCGCGTAGTTCGGCGGGCGTCGAGAAGTGCAGCACCTCAAGGGGCTGGACCGTCGGGCGCAAGGAGTCGAAGCGCCCCTGCCAGACCTGGTGGATGCTCGTGTCGTCATCGAGCACGACCACGGGTCGCTGAGCGTCAAGTTCCAGAACGGAGATGAACCACTCCGGCGGGCGAGCTTTTGGAAGGCGCACGACTGCGGTCGTCCCCCGGCCCACTACGGACTGAAGCTCCAGGGAGCCGCCCCAGGACTCGACGGTGGTGCGGGCGTGGTAGAGGCCGAGGCCCGAGCCGCCCGCCTTGCCGTGGGTCTCGCCCCGTTTGCCGAGCTTTGCCAGTATCTTGGGAGGGATACCCGGGCCGTCGTCCTTGACCGTGATGATGATGGACTCGCCAGCCGCCGCGGCGAGGGTCAGGGTCACGCTGCCCGACGCCCCCAACGCTTCGACGCTGTTGTTGACCAAGTTGGAGAGGAGCCGCTTAAACTCGCGGGGTTGGACGCGGGCGAACAGGCCATAGGCGGAGGCGTCTAGGCGGGCGTCGATCTCGACGCCGAGCTTGGAGCGGAACGAAAGGCGCTTCTCCGTGACGAGGGGCTCGATGAGGCTGGAGAGAAGCTCGACGGAGGGGGCCGCGTCTTGTGCAGCGGTCTCTGCGGCGGAATCCTTGCCGTCAGTGCGATTCTTCTCGAGGAGGTTGTTGGCGATGTCTCGGATGCGGTTAATCGAGCTGCGCGTGATCATCCGCTCTTCTTCCGGCAATACACGAAGGTGGTTCAGAAGGGATTCCAGCGCGGCCAATGGGGAGCGGATGTCATGCGCCACCTGCGCGGCCAACTGGGCGACTGCCTCGCGTTGCGCTCCCGCTACCAACTCTTTCTGATATTCGACGATGCGTGCCGCGAGGACCTTCATACTTTCCTGCAATGTCCCGACCTCTTGTATCGCCGTGCGAGGTCCGTCGCTGCGAAGGATGGCCCCAACGTCTCCCGACGCCAGAAGTCGGGAGATGTCGGAGATCGGCGCCGATACGTTGGCGCTGATGACACGCGCAACGATAAAGTGGATTACCCCCAGAACGAAGATCGCCATGGCGAGCAGAAGCCCATACTTCAGCTTCGCGGCACCAAGAAGCGAGGTTGAGTATCGGACGCGCAGAACGGACGCCTTCTCTTTGCCCGACTCATCGAAGTAGATCGGCGATTCGATCAGCACTCCTTCCCGCCGAGAGGATTCCCACGGCCCGCAGAGCGGGTGGCCATTCAGGTCCAGGAGTTCGATCGACTCCACGGGCTGCGTGGTCTTGTACAGTTGGCACCGACCGTAGACTGCGGCATTCGCGCCCATCAGGAGATCCTGGGAGATCGTGTCAACGAACAGCTTCTGCGAGGAATGCAGGTGTTCCCCGAAAGATGTCTGGATCGCGCTGAAGATGATGTTGCCGGCCAGGAGCGCGAAGCTTAGAAGGATGAGCATCCCCGGGATGAGGCTCCGCAGGAAAATGACGCGGGAGAGAGGCCGGGCTCGTCCTTGCACCATCAGGGCGCCTCCGGGGCTTCCCAATAAATCCCGCGCAACTCCGCCTCGAACCGATAGTTCGTGTCAGGAATGTGCAGGCCCGGGGCGCACAACATCGGCAGACCGACGTTGAAGAGGGGAATCACATACCACTCATCTTCGAACGTGCGAAGAGCCTTCGCGTAAAGGTCCAAACGCGCTTTAGAGTGCGTCCCTGCCGGAATCCGCCGCAGGGCCTCCAAGAGATCACGACTCGGCTTGAAATCTGCCGGGAACAGCCTGCCCGGGTGAAGATAATCCATGAAGCCGTCTGGATCCGGGAAGTTGCTCATGTAGGGAATCGAAATCAGGTCATAGTCGCGCGAATCCAGCATGGGATGGAAGTTCTGCGGCGTCAAGGCTTCAAGAGCGACCTCCAGCCCTGCGCGCGCAAAGGCGCCTCTGAGTTCGGCAAGAGCTTCGCGCGAGAAATATGTCTCTCGCAGCATGATGCGAAGCTTCCGGTCTCCTGCGCCATGATGCCACTTCTGGGCAAATGCCTCGGCGGTCGTCTCCGGGAACGTCCGTTCGTAATACCCGCGCGGCATGATGCCCATTGGGATGAAATACGGCGTGAACTCCTGCGAGGCGACACGAAACCGTCGCTGCTTAAAAATCGAATAGATGAGACCGGCGAGGCCGCGGCGGAATTCCCGGTCCTGCAGCAGGGGATTCCGGGGAAGCAGGAACAGATGAATGAAGACCAGGCTTTTCGTCTGGATCAGCCGCACGCGCCCCGTCGGCGGCGTCGAAAATGCGTCGACGGGAGGAACTCCCATTGCCATATCCGTCTCGCCTGAGGCGACCGCGCTGACCATATGGGGAAAATCAGCATCCTGGCGGACCATGAAACCCTGCATTTTTGCGGCGCCATCGTGATAGCGTGGGTTTCGCTCGAGACGCCATCCCTTCTCCTGCGCGAGGTGGTGGTGCACCATAGCGCCGGATCCGATCATGCGCCCATCAACTGCCGCCGCCCGCGAAAGCACCGAATAGCCGGGCATCGTCAGAACCGACAAAAAGGAGGCGTAGGGCGCTTTCAGTTTAAAACTGACGACCCGCTCTCCCTCGACGCGAATGCCCGATGGGGTTGCCCCCTGCGGCAAATCCGCGGCACCTTCCAGAATGTCTTTGAGCTGGGACGCCACGGCCGACTTGGACCCCGGCCAGAAGTGGCGAGCGAAGCTGTACGCGACGTCCTTCGCGACGACCTTTGTGCCATCGTGGAAAAGAGCCTCCGGTTTCAACTCGAAGCGATAGAGCGTCCCGTCCTGCTCGACGTTCCACCTCTTCGCCAGCGAGCCGACGAGCCTCCCGGCGTCGTTGAAGCGGACAAGGGTATCGAACACCGTTTGAAGAAGAAGGAAATGCTGGAAGTTGCTCGCGGCCACGGGATCGAGCGTCTCCGGGAGTTGCGAGACGGTGATGTTCACCTCAGACTTCCGCTTGCGCTCAACGACGCCGGTACGCTCTTCGGCGTGAACGAGCCCGAGCATTTGCGTCACCAACGCCAGCCAAATCAGCGCGCGCATGCCCATCGGTGGCGCTGATCCTCTCCCCAGGAGACCGCGATGTGTTGATCGGTGACGGATAGGGATGCGCCAGCGTAAGACGCCTCCCCGCGCCCCACCCCCGACAACATCCGCGCGATCTGTAAGGTGCCCGCTCCCAGGAGGGTCTCTCGATGCCTCCACGCTATACGCCCATCGGCCCCAAGCTCTCTTATGATCTCTAGCGCCGGGAACTCCGAGGGATCCGGTGAAACGGGAGCCGAGGCGCCCGTCCAATCTCGCGAGTTCTTTTCGAGCCAGCGCTGCTCAAGTGACGCGGCCTCGCGGAAGAAATACGGCACATCGCCGCGCGAGAGTTGAGACATCTCGCTTGGGAGGAGCCCCGGTCGCAGTGTGTCTGGAAGAATGACGCTATCGAGGACGGAGCGGTACGCCGCGGTGTCCCTCAGAATGACGCGAATGGGCCACCCCAGGATTCCGGGCTCCGCGATAAGCGTCGATGAGACCGAATGCTCATGCCGGGTCAACGCCAGCATCACACCGATGTATCCGTGCAATGTGGCTGCGACGAAGCCGGCTGGGCGTCCCGCCTCATCGAGAAGCTCCTGGAATCCGGCAAGCCCGCAGCGCCGACCTGCTTCATCAGGATATCCGATCAATCTGGACTGTGCTGGCAGCTTGTAGTCAAAGAACAGACATTCGATGTCAACGGGAGCACATACTGGCCGGCCATCGCCGAGCGTGCCGAAGGCGATGTTTTGTCGATGCATGTCGCCCATGCCGAACCATGAGACCAGCCCGATGACCGCGCCGATTCGAGCGCAGGCCGACTCCGTGAGCAATAAGGCTCCGGGGCTCCACGCAAGTTGATCCACGTCCCCCGAGAAAACCATCTCGGCCCCGCGCCTGAATGATAATGTTGGGAAGAGTTCAAACGGGTCTGGAACGTTGTCTGCTCGGAATATCCTGCTGAGTTCTGCCCTCAGGGAACTGTCGCCAAGGAATAGCCGCTCCCACTCGACACATCGAGGCTTTTCGATTCTTCCCGTCGGTCCGAGGGCTACGCGCCGACCGAAGTTGTGGGGGTCACCCGTCGGGGTCTGCGGTAATGGACCGTCAAATAATCGACGGGGCATCGCACCTCCAGCCTCGAAACGGCAACGGGCGATACCCCGCAAGAGACAGCAGACGACGACTCACATCGTGTCGGTCGTGAACAGAACGTCAGAACCTGCTTCCACGTCGCTCAAGTCGATCCACTGAAAGTCAGACATGTGACCCCCCTTATTGCGCACTGTATGTTGATCTTACCAATGATACACTGCGGATTGACGTTGCTCCAGGGCCGAACGGCCCAATCGCAATACCCAGAAGTCCCATCTCCGGCTTCCGATACTCCGGTTCCAGACGTCTCATATTATCGGCGCTCAGAAGAACCATACCCGTGAGATCAGGCCGTCCTTGACCTCATAGATCGCCAGCGCATCGCGTGCGCCCTCGGCGGCCAGCCCCGTGATCTTCTCGGAGATTGCGACGAAATCTCCTTTGACGATGCGTGCGTCGACAGCGCAATGTAGAGCGGAATTGGCAGCGAAGAGCTTCGCGAAGCCCTCGCGTATCGCCCTACGGCCACGCGCGACCACGACCCCTTGTGAAGGGCGCTCGATGACGGCATCCTCGTGGTAGGTCGAGAGGAAACCTTCGAGGTTCCGCGCGTTATAGAACTCCCCCTGCCGCATCACCACGGCTTCTGGACCTATCGCGGCATCGCTCATCGGTTGACCGTGCCTTCCGGCGGTTGGAGTTCGGCCAGCATCCCGTCCGCCGTCACGCAGTAGCATCGGCCTGCGCAGGACATGCCAGCAGTGACCAGCGCGACGAATTGCGGCCCAAGGGCGTCCGGGGACTTAAGCGTCGTCGGGTCCTCGCCGGGAGCCCACGCGGCGCGCATGCGCGTGCGGACCATCCCGGGATTGAAGGAACAGACGCCGATGCCGGAGTCCTTGAGTTCTTTGGCGGCGACCTGGGTGAGGCCCTCCAGCGCGAACTTACTCACGGTATAGGCACCGCCCCTGGCGAAGCCGACGCGCCCGACCCCGGAACTCATATTGATGATGATGCCTGCGCGCCGTTTCAGCATGGAGAACTCGAGCGCGGCCTGGGTCGCATGAAAGACTCCCTGGATGTTGACGTCGAGCACGCGCGCGAAGTCGGCCGCTGGGAACTCCGCCAACGTGACTCGGGGGCCGAGCACGGCGGCGTTGTTGACTAGGATGTCGAGACGGCCGAAGCGCCGAACAGCCGCGCGTTCCGTGACGTCGCAGCACCGCGCCAGCACGCGCGCGCCCTGCGCCTCTGCCTCATGCGCAACGGCGTTGATCTCTGGACCGCGGGCGCAGAGGACGAGGTCAGCCCCCGCCCGGGCGAATGCCAGAGCCGCCGCCCGCCCGACGCCGAGGCTTGCGCCCGTCACGGCCGCAACGCAACCGGCGAGCGGCTTATCCACGGCAGACCTCCCGCTCGGCCCCACGTTCATGGATTAGCAGAAGATAAGTGAGCGCGGCGATTAGAGCGGTTCCCAAGCGTATGGCCAACTCGCCGCCGAGAGTCCAGTGCGGATAGAGCACCTCGCCGACAGCGAGAATCAGGCTGGTGAGCATCTGTCTGTTCGCGAAGGTCGGCCCGATGTTGGCTTGCGAGGTAACGCGAAACCAAATGGTCTCGAGGGTCAGGAGGAAAATCGGGTAGGCAAGGAACATGATGAAAAAGGCCGCCGCATGCCACGCAGTCGCCAGTCCTGCCCAGGAGAGAATCGCCAAGCAAGTCAGCATCGTCCAGGGTGCCAACGGCTCCGAGCGTCGCAGAATCATCCCGAGCAAGCCTCCTCGCGCCTGAACGAGGAAACCTCCCAGAAGAAAAGCCGTTGCATAGACAACCAGGGAAAGACCGTAGCCTCCCGCGGAGCGGAACAGACCGTCTCCAGCCCGGACAAGAAATATATTCGTGCCGCCCATCGCGACGGCCAGACTGAGGTCGCCCACGAGTAGAGGCAGGTTCTTGCGCGTGAACAGGAAGCCGAAGGCCATCACATCGGCTGAAGGCTTGGCGACGACTTCCACGCCGAAGTCGCGCATGCTCATGAAAAGGGGGATGGCGAATGCCGAAGTGGCTGCGTCCAGCAGGACGAGCGCCAGGGCCAGAGGCTGGGCGACGCCGAGTAGGAGAAGAACGCCGATGAGACCGTAGGAGGATTGGATGATAACCCGCGTGATGATCAGCACCCGTCTGCCGATCTCCTGGTCAGGCAGCGCCTTCAGCCAGGCCACGCGCACGTTCGGGATGAACCCCGTCGAGAGTCCGCGTACGGCGATGGCAGCCGCTACCAGGAACGCGTTCGAGTGAAGGACGGCCCCGTATAGGACGAGGCAACACGTGAGGTTCAGGGCCTCGGCCGCGGCCGACGCGGCGTGCGGGGAGGAGCGCCTCAGCACCCAGGGCCCGGCCATCCCGCCGATAATCGCGCCGAGGCGGGAGAGGAAATAGAGCGTCCCTAGAAGCGCCGCGGATAAGCCCGCGCGCTGGAGGAGATACGGCAGGTTCCCCTGAACCAGAACGACCGCAACGGTCGAGACCGCAACCTGCACGGTGAAGCGGTTGAATAGGACGCTCTTCGGAATTCGGAAGCTTGTCATTGCATTCCAGTTAGGGGAGCCTGTGACAGCGTGTGGGATAAGTATGGGTTCATTGCGGCGCTAGCATAAGCCGATAAGATGAAGAACCAAAAATACCATATGTCACGCGGTCGAAGCCTCATGACATCCTAGTCCTTCCAGACGCGCGCACATCATGATGCCTCAGCAAAGGATCCCGGGTCATGGCGTTGGAGTTCGTAGATCAGGCGTTTGTTGACGCACTTCTGGATGTGGAACGGGAAGGTATCCAGGGACCAGAACTCGCGCAGACCGGAACGCCTG
>Ga0154316_108_pt1 | contig 33569 bp, 32 predicted proteins | sample RifGroA2_FD_105610 | JGI IMG/M metagenome (GOLD analysis project Ga0154316, IMG submission 105610) | Elusimicrobia bacterium GWA2_66_18
CTTGCCGGCATGGGCGAAATCGAGAACGTGACGCTGCTGCCGCCGGCCCCCGTGAAGAAATAGGCCGAGGCGGACTTGCTGTAATCAAGATACACGTTGCAGGTGTTCGTGGAGATGCCGCCGCAAGCCCCGACCCAATAGTCGAGCGAATAACCCGCATCCGCCGTCGCCGTCAGCATCACATTCGTGTTGAAATTGTAATTGGCCGAGCACTGCGTGTACCCGCCGCCGCACTTGATCTTGAGATCCGAGCTCTCGATGCGGCCGCTTGCCGGCATGGGCGAAATCGAGAACGTGACGCTGCTGCCGCCGGCGCCCGTGAAGAAGTCGGCCGAGGCGGACTTGCTGTAATCGAGGTACACATTGCAGGTATTCGTGGAGATGCCGCCGCAAGCCCCGTTCCAACTGCCGAGCGAGTAGCCCGCATCCGGCGTCGCCGTCAGCGCCACGAGGGTGCCCGAGCTGTAGCTCGCCGAGCACTGCGTATAGCCGCCGCCGCACTTGATGCTCAGGTCCGTGCTCTCGATGCGGCCGTTGGCAGGAATGGGGGTGATCGAGAACGTGACGCTGCTGCCGCCGGCGCCCGTGAAGAAATAAGCCGACACGGACTGGTCGTAGTTCATGTACACGTTGCAGGTATTCGTGGAGATGCCGGCGCACGCCCCGCTCCAACTATTCAGCGCGTAGCCCGCGGAGCCCGTTGCCGTCAGTACCACGAACGAATTGAGGCTGAAGCTGGCCGAGCACTGCGTATAACCGCCGCCGCACTTGATGCTCAGGTCCGCGCTCTCGATCAAACCATTGACAGGCACCCCGACCGTCAGCGTCACAAACCCGGCTCCCCAATCCACGCGATTGGACGGATCATCCTCAAAGACAGGGCCAGCCCGGGGGCCGGAGGGGTTGACCATCGTGATCCTAGAGCCCCCCCCCAGCCCCGAACCGTTGACGTTCACCGATATCGAACTATCGGCGAAGTTGATGCCGGAGAAAGTCGAGATGAAGCTCCCGCCCAAGAAATTGACGGCGGTCGCTCCGGCGCTCAGGCTCTGAAAGGTTATGGAGGACACGGCCAAGATCGCTCCGGGAGCTTGGCCCGATATGCTGAGGGCGGAAAGCGCGCCGGAAATCGTAAGGGAAGAAAATGCCAGCAAACCTCTGTTGTTGGCATCAAGGAGAACCCCGTCCGCCGAGGCCCCCCCGAGAACGATGGAAGATGAAGCGTAGAAGCCGGCGTTGCCTCCCGCGACCCACAAGGCCTTGCCGCTCCCAAAAGAAGCCAGCAGGCACGAAGAGATCGCGGTTTGCGTCGAGTTGCGGATGTAGACGGCCGGAACGCCCTGGGCATAAGATCCGGTCACGGTGACGGCGGAGGAAACGTCCACGAACAGACCGAAGCCGGACGCGCTGGTCATCGTGCTCTGGCTGATGGTCGCAGCCGTGCTCCATGAGATGAGCAAAGCATAGCCCGTCGGATTAGAGAAATAACTCTGAGCGACGGTTATGGAAGACACGGTGTTAAGCTCAAGGGACCGGTGGATGGCCGAATTACTCACAAAGGTGCTTCGCAAGACGTCATTATGGTCGGCGCCGAAGCTGATCATGCCGGCGTGGCCGGCGAAATTGGAAACATAGGACTGCGTGATCAGGTTATAACCCGCTTTATTGGGACCCGTCGCGGAGATAGAGAGGGCATCTGCGCTCGAAGTGTTGCTCAGGATGCTGCTCTGGCTGATCGTGTTGTAGCCTGCATCCAGGAGTTGCGCGCCGTAGCCGGATGGATTGGAGATGTAGCTCTGGGTGATGGTGTTGGATGAGGCGCCGGAAAGATCGAGCGCGCTGTAGGAAACGGAATTGCTCGTCATCGTGCTCCAGCTGACCAAGCTGCCGCTACCTCCAATCTTCAGTCCATAAGCATTTTGCACCGCTATGCTGGAATAAGAGACCATGCTGTTGCTTGAAATGGCCATGCCCGCCGTCGTGATGTTGGCGCCGGTATCGATGACGTTGACGCTGCTGATCGTCACGCCGGCCGAGGAAGCCCAGACGCCGTAGGAAACCGTGTTCGTGGTGACCACCAGCAAATTGCGCAAATTCACGCCCGTATTGCGGATCTGGAAAGCCGCGATGGAAGCGCTCGGTGGATTGACCGTAGCCACCGTGCTGATCAGGGCGGGATCGGACTGGATGATGATCTGATAGGCGGCCGCATTGACGCCCTGGATCGTCACCTGCTCGCTATAAGTCGCGCTGTCGACGTTGATGCAGTAGTCGCCGGTCAACGTGGATGGGACGGCGTTCACGCATTGCTGGATGCTCGTGCAGGAGCCGCCGCCGCCCTTGCGGACGCTCTGCGTCGTGGCGCAGGCGGCCCCGGCCGACGGCGCCAGGAGGACGCACGCCACAAGAGCGAGGCAGCCCGCGAGTGCGGCGGAATGGGAATGAGTCGTTTTGGCCGCTTTCACGGACTCAATACTCATAATTGACGCCTAAAAGATAGCTGATCGCCCGGTACGTATAAGAGTAGGTCTTCTCGTATTTCTGGTTCGACTGCGCCCAGAGGAGATTGGTCCGCACCGTCACAGTGAGTTTGGGCGCGATGGGATGTCCGTAGCCGAAGGAGAGTGAGTACCGGTCCTGCCGCTGCTTGGCTGAACCGTACAAGCCCTCGCCGTCCTGGGCCAGACGCCCCAGGAAGTTCTGACGCGACCACCGGAAGCTCCCCGACAACCAGCTCGGCTGCTTCGAATCGCCCCAGGAACAGTTGGCCGCGGGCCCGGCGCCGAACGAGACATAGCTGTAGGCCTGCGGCACATACCGGGAGAAAACGGCGTCGTAGGTGTTCTGGTTGGAGCGGTTGTAGGCCAGACTGAGACCGAGGGAAAGGTCTAGGCGCGCGTCCTCGCCCAAAACGCGAGTCCGGATGGGACGTCCGATGGAGCCGGAGACGGATTGGAGGAAGTCCTTGCGCGCGGAGTCGTCGAATTGCCCCCTCAGATTGACGAGACGCTGGTCCAGGAAGTCCTGATAGAGGAAGCTATACGTTCCCGAGAGGACGAATTTCGGATCCTCATAAGGGGCAGGACGGCTGCCGGAGGCGCTGAGCTGGTAGTTGTAGGTGTCCAGCACGCGCTTGGAGGCGAGTTCGCGTCCCAGCGGGTTGCCGAGAGGATCCACGCCGGACTTGGATTCGAGGGACTCGTAGTTCGGGAAGCGCACGCGGTAGACGTCGAAGGCCAGACGGTAGGTAAAGGGGTCCTGGTAGGCGTTCTCCGCCTCGAGGCCCGCTGCGATCTTCTCGAAATCGAAGAGCCCCTTGCCCAAGGTCTCGTCGCGCGTCTCCTTGAGGAATTCTCGCTTGTAGCTGACGGAAGGCTTGAGTTTCCAATCGCTCCCCTCCAAACGGCGGATGGCGCTCGCGGAGACGCGGTGGTCCATCTGCTGCTGGAAGAGAGTGCCGGCGCCGACGCCGTCGTCGACGCCCTTCGTTCCTTGATAGGAGCCCGAGTACATGGGCAGCAGGCTCCATCTCTCGTCGAACTTAAACATCGCGGCGGCGGTCAGGGCCGCATTGCCGGAGAAACTGCCTTTCTGATTCTTGAAGAAATACTGCCCCCCCGCCAGAGAGGCGTTCAGGACAGGCGTCGCCTCCATGGCGGCGGACCGCGCAGGCGCCAGCAGGACCGCGAACGCGGCGCCGAGGAACGCGAACCTCGCGGGACAAGGGGTCAGGCACGAAGTCATCACGGGATCAATCCAGACTTAATGAATATCTTAGGCTCGACCACCAGGTCGATCTTGCGGCCGCTGAACTCGGAAGCCGTCACGATCTGCTGGTAGTTCCAGTTCAGGAGGGTCGTTTTGTACGCCGAACCGCTGGTGATGCCGGCGAAATCGGAGAACTTGGCGATCTTTCCCTCGTCGGAGATGATGTAGTTGTCATATTTCTCCCAGATGGCGCCGCTCGCGTTCTCTGCATAAACGATCTGATGCTGGACCCCTTCTTCCGTATAGGTGCAGTTTGGAGGAGCGCACGAAGGCTCGTATTGAACCGTCGTGACATTCGTGTACGTCACGTCCGCGTAGGTATTCTGGATGTTGGACCCGGTCCAGCTTTGGTGGATGACGTCGTTAAACTTGATGCTGTAGTTGTCGAAGAGGGTCTGATAAAATTTCTCGTTACCGACTCCGCCCGGATTGGAGACGTTCAGCGACACCCATCGGTCCGTCGCTGAGTCGAAGGCGGCGGTGACCGCGTCACGCGCCTCGAGGTTATTGTTGACTTCCACCTGGTGCCCGCCCGACGCGGTTTCGACGACCTTGTCCACGGTGTTGGAGCGTCCAGTGTCGTAGCTGATAAGGAAATAGTCGCAAGCCGCTCCGATGCAGCCGGACATTTGACGCAAGGCCGAGGACATATCGTCGGGCAGCGCCTTATTGAAGGTGCCGTGGTAGAAGAAATAGTCGAAGCGGTCGGCGCGCTCGTTGAGCACCACCAGCTTGAACTGGTCGTCAGCAGGACGAACGATATACTCCTCCACGCGAACGCGCTTGCCGTTGACGTCGATGAGGGCCTTGCCTTCCCGGTAGACCGCATTCTTCTGCTCGAGGGCGGCCGCGACCTGGACCTCCTCCTTGGTCATCTCCAAACCGACCTCGCGCTTGGCGGCGTCACGCGCGGACTCCGGCCCGCGCCGGTCGGTCCCCTGGGACGAATCGACCACGCGTCCCAGGCCCTGCGCGGTCACCTCGACGCGCTGGGTGTCCCGGATGAGGACCTCGTTGCCCTTGTTGTCGGAGACCGCTAGGAGGCCGCCGAACATCTGCACCCGCGTCTCCCCGCGCTCGCCGACGTCGATTGCGAACTCGGTTCCTCGGACCGCGCAGACGGAGGTCGGCGTGCGGACCTGGAAGCGGCGGTTGAGGTTCTTGGCGATCCACGCGCGCATGGATCCCAGGGCCAGCGTCATCTCGCTGGCCTGGGGGCCGGTCTCCTGCAGGATGAACACGGAACCGGGGTTGACGTCCACCCGGGACCCGTCGTCGAAGGTGACCGTCGCGCGCGCTCTCGTGGCCGTCTTGAGTTGATCGCCGCCCGCAAGCACTTGGCCGCGCACCACCTCGGCCCAGGTGTAGGAGCCAGATTTGAGGAAAAGGACCCTCCCCTCCGTGGCCGTAATCGACGTGGCGGCGCACAAACGAGGCAAGAGCAGCGACACAAGGAAAACCCCTAAGAAGGCCCGTCTCGCATGCCTAGGATTCCGTCGCTCGGCGTCCCGAGATTTCACTCGCATCACGTGCCTCATTTAGTCTAACAGACGCCCTGAGTCCTGTCAACGGCGTTACGCCATGGTACAATGCAGCCATGGCCAATATCCTCGTCGTCGACGACGAGCCGTCGGTCGTCATGCTCCTGCGTTTCATTCTGGAGAAGTCCGGGCACGCGGTCGAGGAATCCCACAACGGCCAGGAGGCGCTGAAGCAACTGGGCATCGATCCCGCCAACGCTGCGGCCCCGCTGCCGGACATTGTCCTGCTCGACGTGATGATGCCCATCATGGACGGCTTCAGCGTGGCTAAAGCAATGAGTTCTCATCCCAGAACCTCCCAGGTCCCTATCCTGGTGATCACCGCCAAAGGCGACATGCGTCCTCTCTTCGAGGCCATGCCCCAAGTCGCGGGCTTCTTCCAGAAGCCGTTCGACCCCAAGCAACTGCGAGAGGCCGTGGCGAAGCTGACGGGGGCCTAAGGCCGCGCGGGGGCGGGAGGCGGGCCCGCCGCGCGCGGGCGGCGACGCGGCGGCCGGGTGAACTTGATCATGGGCGCTTCCTTGACGGCCCGGGGCGACGGCCCGCGCGGCGTCAGGTCCGAGGGATCCTCCACGTCGAGCCCTGGATGATCGGGGGCCCGCGCCGGCGTGACGCCCGAGGCGCTTCGCCGCGCAAGGCGGAGCGCCACATAGCCGGCCATGACCAGGGCCACGGCGACGAGTAAAGCCTCGAACGCCCGTTTCATGCGCGAGCTAATCCAAATAATCCCGCAGGGACTTGCTGCGCGAGGGGTGGCGGAGCTTGCGGATGGCCTTGGCCTCGATCTGGCGGACGCGCTCGCGGGTCACGCGGAAGATGCGGCCGACCTCCTCAAGCGTGCGCGGATAGCCCGAGTCGATGCCGAAGCGCAGCTTGATGATCTTCCCCTCGCGGTCGGTGAGAGAGGAAAGGACCTTTTCGATTTCCACGCGGCGCAAGAAGGTGCCGGCGGAGTTCGAGGGGGCGGCGGTGGTCTTGTCCTCAATGAAGTCCTCGAGGTAGCTGTCCTCGTCCTCGCCGATGGGCGTGGCGAGAGAGACGGGCTCCTGCATGATCTTCAGGACGTTCTTCACCTTGTCCATGGAGATGTGGAGCGAGCGGGTGTACTCTTCCAGGGAGGGTTCGCGGCCGAACTCTTGGCGGTAGCGCCGGGTCACCTTGGTGAGCTTGCTGATGAGCTCTTTCATGTGCACCGGGATGCGGATGGTGCGCGCCTGATCGGCGATGGCGCGGTTGATGGACTGGCGGATCCACCAGGTCGCGTAGGTGGAGAACTTGAAGCCGCGCTTGTACTCGAACTTCTCGACGGCCTTCATCAGGCCCAAGCCGCCCTCCTGGATGAGGTCGGAGAGTTCTAGGTTCGAATTGACGTGCTTCTTGGCGATGGAGACCACCAATCGGAGGTTGGCCTTGATGAGCTTGAGCTTGTCCACCAGGATGGTCTCTTCAAGGTTGACGATCTTGTCGTTGAGCTCGAGGAACTTCACCAGGGGGATGGGCAGGGTGTTCTGGATGCGCTGGAGGCGGTCCTGCACGACCTCCATGTTTTCCATGGCGGCCTCGACGGCCGAGGGCGCGTAGCCGGTCTTGACGCGGAAGGCCTGGGGACGCATCTTGCCCTTCTTGATCTGGGCAAAATAGGTCCGCAGCTCCTCGTAGGAGCAGCCGTAGCGGTTCTGATAGCGCTCCATCTCGTCGCGGCATTCATAGATCTTGGCGGCCAGGTTCTTGATCTTGTTGGTCAGGCGCTTGACCTTGTCCAGGTTCAGGTTGAGGCTGATGATGCGCGCGATGACCTGCTTATTGATCTGCTCGATCTTCTTCTGGAGCTTGATGCGGCGCTGGGGTCTGAGGCCCGGGTTCTCGAGCTTGGCGCGCACCGCCTGCATATGCTTCTCGGCCAAGGTGATGAACTGGGCCACGGACTTCATCTTGCGGCGCATGCCGGAGAGTTCCGCCGTGGTCTTGCGGCCGCGGGGCATGAGTTCCTTGGGAGTCATCTCCTGCTGCTCGATGAGCGTCTCCCAGGAGCGGATCTCGCGCATGGTGACCGGAGACTCCAGCACGAGGGCGCGCAGCTCCTTCTCGCGTTCGCGCACGTTGCGGGCGAGCGTGACCTCTTCCTCGCGATTGAGCAGCGGCACGCGGCCCATCTCGGAGAGATACATGCGGATGGAGTTGGAGATGTCCGAAGTCCCGCCCCAGTCCTCGGAGAAGCGCTCGCGCTCCACCACGGGGCTGGCGCTGGGCTTCTTGCGGTCCACGACCTCTATGCCCAGGTCCTCGAGGGCGGTCATCAGCTCATCGACCTCCTCGGACTTCATATTGGCCACGGAAACCGTGCGGCTGATCTCCTCGAGGGTCAGATAACCGTGCTCTTTGCCGAGGTCGATCAGGTTCTTCATCGCCTGGCTCGTCTGGATCGCCATCTTTATCTCTCCTGTCCGGTCAGCGCTTCGTGCCCTTCAATTCCACGACGAGGCGCTGGTACTCGTCGCGCAAGCCGGCATCCACGGGGCGGCCCGCCCCCATCGAAAGAACGAGCGGCTCGATCTCCTTGAGCCGCTTGAGACGCCGACGCTTGTCCAGCATGGCCCGCAACACGCCGGCCGGGTCGTCATAGGCGAGATCATCGTTGAGCAGGCGCGAGGCCGCGGCGCGCTCGGCCGGCTGGAGCGCGTCGAGCAGGCGCGGCCCCCAGGTCCCCTTGAGCGGGATCGAGCGCAGCGCTGCGACGATCTCGCGGGCGGAGGCGGACTCCAGATCATCGCTTTGGAGTTCGGACGTCAAAGCAGGGGTCTTCAACAAAACGCCGAGCAATTGAAGATCTGAAGGCGGCATGGCGGCAGCCATGATCGGATTATCCTTGGGTTGCGTGGAGGATCCAGCGGCGGCTAGACGGCGGTTGCTTTGAGGAATGGCCTTGCCGCCCGCGCGACGCAGCGAATCCTCGGTGATTCCCAGACGTGCGGCAAGACGCCTCACCCACTCATCTTTGACTACATCATCCGGCGATTGCACGATCGTAATTAAAATCTCTTTCGCTATGGCGGACTTCGCCTCGGGCGTCAACTCGCCGGCCTTCTTAATCAGCAATTCCGTCTTGAACTCGACAAGATCCTTGCTCGTCTCATATCCGCCTTTGATTCTCTCGTATCTCCAGGATGGATCAAAATCCTGGGGAGTCGGCTCAAGTCCCGATCCAAGAGCGCCTTCAAGCGCCGCCAATCCCTTTGAGTGAAGCAGCTCATCCGGGTCTTTGCCTTCAGGCACGGTGCCGACAAGCACCTGAATGCCCGCGGCAATGGCCGCTTCAGCGCCGCGCACGGCCGCAGTTTGACCGGCGGCATCCGCATCGAAAACAACGAATATTTTTTCCGCGTAGCGTTTGATCAGAGCCGCATGCTCCGCAGTCAGCGCGGTGCCCAGCGGAGCGCACGCATTCTTGAGGCCATGCTGATGGGCCGCTATCACGTCCATATATCCTTCCATCAAGTGAGCCTTGCGTGCTTTGCGTGTTTCAGCCAAGCCTTCATAAAGCCCATAGAGCACACGACTCTTATTGAATACAGGCGATTCGGGGGAATTGAGATATTTAGGTTCGCCATCTCCCATTGTCCGACCGCCGAAACCGACAAAAACCCCCTTCACATCGCGAATGGGAAATATGAAACGATCAAAGAAGTAGTCGCGAAACGATCCGTCCGCGCGCCGAGCGGCGAGGCCGCATCGAAGAAGCAAATCAGAGGCGAAACCATTCTTGACGGCCGCGGCGACCAAGGCGCCGTTGCGGGGAGCATAACCCAGCAGGAACCCATCAACGGAGGCCTTACTGAGATGGCGCTTGGCCGCATAGGCCCGAGCCAATTGAGCGCCCGGATCCTTTTTCAGCAGGTTATGATAGTGTTGCGCCGCAAATTCGTTGGCCTCGCGCATTTTGAGGCGCTCTTTTTCCTGAGGCCCAAGCTCGCGGTCGGCCTCGATCTTGACGCCGACGCGCGCGGCCAGCTTCTCTGCGGCCTCGGTGAAAGTGAGGTTCTCGGTCTTCATCACGAAGGAGAAGGCGTCGCCCCCTTCGCCGCAACCGAAGCAGTGGAAGGTCTGGCGCTCTGGACTGACGATGAACGAGGGGCTGCGCTCCTGGTGGAAGGGGCAGCGAGCCTTCAGACTTCGCCCCGTCCGGGTCAGTTGGACGCACTCCCCCACCAGTTCGACGATGTCGAGCCGGGTGCGGATGAGTTCCAGCGTCTCAGGGGATATCAATGCCATGGCGCCTTGAAAAAATCGGAAAGCCGGCGCCGTTCCCACGGGAACGGCGCCGGCTCGCGTCGCCGTCTTAGGGAACGCGGCGCCGCTTGGCACGTCGCATCTTGCGGCGAGCTTCGGCAGCCTTCAGCTTACGCTTGACGGCCGGCGATGCGTAGTGCTCGCGTCTCTTGACTTCCTTCAGAACGCCGTTACGCTCGCACTCGCGCTTGAAACGACGCAGAGCCTCTTCGAGCCCCTCGCCTTCTCTTAATTTAACGAAAACCATTCAGTGATTCACCACCTTTCCGATGTCGGAACATAGATTCAACCCGGCGGCCACTCCATCGGCCGACCGGCCAAAAGATGATAATGCAGATGCGCCACGGACTGTCCGGCCCCGCGCCCGTCGTTCGTCACCAGCCGGAACGACGCGAGCTTCGCATCTTTGGCGACCCGGCACGCCACGCGCTGCAGGTGACCCAAAAGGGCCCCATCCTCGTCCGTCGACGCGGAAAGCGCCCCCAAATGTTTCTTGGGAACCACCAACACATGCGTCGGGGCCTGGGGATTGACGTCCGCGAAGACCAGCGCTTGCTCGTCCTCATGGACGATATGGGCGTCAATCTCGCGTCGGACGATCCGGCAGAACAGGCAGTCGGCCATCAACTTAATGGGGAGTATATCCTTATGGTCTGATTCCGGCAAGGGCCCTCAGCCCCCTCTCCGGCTGGGCCTAAAGGGCCCCGAACTCGTACTGCACAAGGGTGACGGCCGCAGACGCGGCGGTCTCGGAGCGCAAGATGCGCGGTCCCATGCCGAAGACCAGAGATCCCCCAGCCTCCGCCAGCTCGACTTCCTCCTCACTAAATCCTCCCTCGGGACCGACGAAGAGATGGACCTCGAGCGGCTGCGCGCCGCGCTTCTGGTCAGCCTCGCGCAGGGCCAGGCGCAGGGTCTCGGCCGCTACCGTTGCCTTCATGCCTTCCCAGGCCATCAGCACGAGTCCCCGGTCCTTGCAGGCGCGGATGGCGTCGCGGAACTGGACCGGCTCGCGCACCACGGGAAGGTCGGCGCGGGCGCACTGCTTGGCCGCGGCCATGACGATGCGGGCCCAACGCTCCTGCTTGGACTTGGCGCGATCGACCTCGTACAGGAGGACGACGGTGCGCGGCGTGAGCACCGGCACGATGGAGGCCACGCCAAGTTCGGTCGCCTTCTCGAGGGCGTAGTCCCAATGTCTGGCCTTGAGCAGGCCCATATAGAGGTGCACGCGCACGGGCGCGCGGACGTCGTCGTCCTTGAGTGTGGCGGTGAGTTTCCCCATGACGGAACCGTCGGCGTTGACGGTCTCGATGACCCCCTCGAAGCGCCCTCCCTGGCCGTCGAAGAGGGCCAGGGACTGACCCTTGGCATAGCGCAGGACCTTGACGACGTGGAAGGCTTCCGGGCCGGTCAGACGGAAAGACTTCGTCTGGATGTCTTCGGGGGCGACGAAGAACTGGGGCATAGGCTCAATCCTTGCCGAAGAGGCGGCCGAACACGCCGGGGTCGCCCGGAGCGGCACGCGCGGCCTCGAAGGCCTTGCGCAGGTCCTCAAAGAGCTCGCGCTGCCGGGCGTTCAACTCGCGCGGCACGTCCACGCGGATGTGGACGAGGAGATCTCCCCGCCCGCGGCCGTGTAGCTTCGGCATACCCTTCTCGCGCACGCGGAAGGTCGCACCCCCCTGGACTCCGGCGGGGATCTTGACCTTCACGGGCTCCCCCTCGAGGGTCGGGACATCCGCCGTGCCGCCAAGCGCGGCCGTGGCTACGTCGACGCCCGCCGTCAGCGACAGGTCGTCCTCGTGACGCTCGAAACGCGGGTCCGGCTTGACCTTCACGTGCACGTAGAGGTCGCCGGATTGGCCGCCGTGCGGGGAGGCTTCGCCCTCGCCGGAGATGCGCAAAGTCGCGCCGTCATAGATGCCGGGCGGTATCTTCACCTTGATCTCGGCATCGCGCCGGATCCGCCCCTGGCCGCGACAATCCTTGCAGGGATTCTCAATAACCTGACCCTCGCCCGCGCAACTCTGGCAAGTCTGGGACATGGAGAAGAATCCTTGGGAGAACTGGACGCGTCCCTGACCACGGCATTGCTGACAACGCTTGGCTCCCGTGCCGGGTTTGGCGCCGGTCCCGCGGCACGTCCCGCAGGCCTCGGCCCGGCTGAAGTTCAGCGGCAACTGCGTGCCCCTAAACGCGTCCTCGAGCGTGACCTCGGCCTCGTACTTCAGGTCCGAGCCCTGCGCCGCGCGATGCCGGCCGCCGCCGCCCCTACCTCCGAAGAAGTTCTCAAAGAGGTCTCCGAAGACCTCATTGACGTCCACGCCCTGGCCGAACCCCTCAAAACCGGCCCCGCCGGGGCCGCCGGCCGCGCCGGCGTTGACCCCGGCCTCGCCGTACTGGTCGTAGAGCTTGCGCTTCTTGTCGTCAGAGAGCGCCTCGTATGCCGAGTTGATCTTGCGGAACTTTTCCTCCGCATCCTTGTTGCCCGGATTACGGTCCGGATGATGCTTCATGGCGAGCTTGCGGTAGGCGGCCTTGATCTCCGCCGCCGTCGCGTTGCGCGTCAGCCCCAACAATGAATAATAGTCGTCGGCCATTTAACTTGCCTTTCGAATCCGGCGCCCAAAGGGCGCCGGACTCGGATGGCGGCCTAGCGAGGCGACTCCTTATTTTCTTCGACGACTTCGGCGTCCACCACGCCGTCGCCGGTCTTCTTGGCGTCCTTGGCGTCCGCCCCCGCCGCGCCGGCCTTAGCCGCCTCGGCCTTGTACATCTCTTCGGCGAGCTTGTGAGACGCCTTCATCAACGTCTCCTTGGCCTTGTTGATGGCCTCGAGGTCGTCGCCCTTCAGCGCCTCCTTAAGCTCCGAGACGCCACGGTCGATATTCTGCCGGTCCTCGGCCGAGACCTTGTCTCCGTGTTCCTTCAGCGCCTTCTCTGCGGAGAACAGAAGCGAGTCGGCCTCGTTCTTGGCCGTGACCTTCTCCTTGAACTTCTTGTCGTCGTCGGCGAACTGCTCGGCCTGCTTGACGAACTTCTCGATCTCGGCCTTGTCGAGCTTGTTCGGCGCCGAGATGGTGATGTGGTGCGCCTTCCTGGTGCCCAGGTCCTCGGCCTTCACGTTGAGAATGCCGTTGGCGTCGATGGAGAAGGACACCTTGATCTGGGGCATACCGCGCGGGGCCGGCGGAATGCCGTCCAGATCGAACTTTCCCAAGCTCACGTTGTCCGTCGCCTTCGGACGCTCGCCCTGGAGGACCTGCACCGTCACGGCCGGCTGGTTGTCCGCGGCAGTCGAGAATATCTGCGACTTCTCGACGGGGATGGTCGTGTTGCGCTCGATGAGCGGGGTCATGACGCCGCCCAGGGTTTCGATGCCGAGCGTCAGGGGTGTGACGTCGAGCAGGAGGACATCCTTGACCTCGCCGGTCAGTACCGCGGCCTGCACGGCCGCTCCCGCGGCCACGCACTCCATGGGATCGATGCCTCGCTCGAGCTTCTTGCCCACATAGTCCTCGACGAACTTCTGGACGATGGGCATGCGCGTGGGACCGCCGACCAGGATGATCTTGGTGATGTCGGAGGCCTTCAGCTTCGCGTCGGTCAGGGCCGTCTCGATGGAGGCCTTGCAGCGCTTGACGATGGGCTCAACGAGGGATTCGAGCTTCGCCCGGCTCAGCTTCATCGCCAGATGCTTGGGCGCGTTGTCGACGGCCGTCAGGTACGGGAGGTTCATGTCGGTCTCGAACGTCGTCGAGAGTTCGATCTTAGCCTTCTCGACGGCCTCGCGCACGCGTTGTGTCGCCATCGGGTCCTTGCGGACGTCTGCCCCGGTCTCCTTCTTGAACTCGGAGGAGACGAAATCGAGGAGCACGTTGTCCATGTCGGTGCCGCCGAGCTGAGTGTCGCCCGAGGTTGAAACCACCTCGAAGACGCCGCCGCCGAAGTCCATGATCGTAACGTCGAGAGTGCCTCCGCCCAGGTCGAAGACCATGATCTTCTCGTCTTTTCCCTTCTTGTCGATGCCGTAGGCCAGGCAGGCGGCCGTCGGCTCGTTGACGATGCGCACGACCTCGAGACCGGCGATCGTGCCCGCGTCCTTGGTCGCCTGGCGTTGGTTGTCGTTGAAGTAGGCCGGAACGGTGATGACCGCCTTCTCGATCTTGTCGCCGAGGAACGCTTCCGCGTCGCGCCTCACCTTCTGGAGCAGATAGGCGGAGAGCTGCTGCGGCGTGTACTCCTTGCCGTCCGGGGCCTTGAACTTGAAGTCCGAGCCCATCTTCCGCTTAAAAGCCATGAACGTGCCCTCAGGGTTGGCGACGGCCTGGCGACGAGCCGGCTCGCCGACAAGCAGCTGTCCGTCCTTAGCGAACGCCACGTAGGACGGAAACGCCTTGCCGCCGATGGACGTGCCCTCGGCCGATGGGATGATGGTGGTCTTTCCGCCCTCCATCACCGACGCCGCCGTGTTCGAAGTGCCCAAGTCGATTCCAATGATCTTGCTCATAAGTTCCTCCAAATATCCACTGCGACGCCGCTACCCCTTCTTCTGCAGGCGCACCTTTGCGGTGCGCAAGACCTTATCGCCGAGGAGGAAGCCTGCCTGTAGGACCTCGGCGACCGAACCCTCGTCGTAGCCCGGCTTGTCCGTGAAGCCGAAAGCCTCCTGACGGTGCGGATCGAACGGCTTGCCCAAAGAATCCAGACGCGACACCCCTTCCTCGAGGAAGAGCTTCTCGTATTCACGGAAGATCGCGTCCAAGCCCTTGGCGAGCGGCGTGTCCGAATAGCCCGTCGCCACTTCCTCGTGCGCATGCTGGAGCAGGTCGTAAAGAGGCAATAGTTTCGCGATGACCTCGGCGCGGCCCGACTTAAACCACTCAGGCTTCTCTCGGTCCACACGCTTGCGATAGTTCTCGAACTCGGCCTTCAAACGCAGCAGCTGCCCATAGTAATCAGGCTCGGGCTGCTTTTCTACGGAATCTGGAGGAGGGCCGCTCTCCGCTGGATTTGGAAGCGACGCTTCCTCGCTCACGACACTTCCTCCAGGTCCCACTCGCTCAGGCGCGCCTCAACGAGGCGGCTGACATAGTCGACTAGACCCATCATTTTGGAGTACTCCATGCGCTTGGAGCCCAGTATCCCGAGAACTCCCAGCACCTGGTCGCCATGGCGGTACACATGGGTCACGAGGCTGGCGGAACGAAGTTCCGGCAAGCCCGACTCCGCGCCGATGCGCACGCGCGAGGTTTTCTTCGCGTCCCGGGGCAGGCGAAGTTCGTCTTCGAGAAGGCTCGCCAGGCGGCTCTTCTCGCCCATGACACGCATGAGAGACTGGACCGTCTTGAGGTCGCCGAACTGCTCGGCTTGGCTTAGGATATTGTCGGCGCCATCGACGTAGATGGACTCGGGCGAGACCACGCGCCCGACCTCGGTCAGGAGCTCCCCGGCCAGGCCCGTCAACTCTTGGAACTCGCGCTCCATCTGCGCAAGCTTGGTCATGACCGTGGCCTGAGCCTGGTCCACGGAGCAGCCGCGGATGCTCTCATTGAGGAAACGGTTGAGGGTGTTGACCTGGCGGGCGCTCGGCGCGAAGGTGAGCGAGATGGGCCAATGGCGGACCAGGCCGGAGTCGGTCACGAGCACGCCCAGGACGTTGCGCCCGCCGAGCGGGAGAAGCTCCAGGCGCTTGATCGACTGCTGCCGCATCTGCGGCGACAGCACGATGCCCGCGCCGTGGGAGACTCGGGAGAGCAGGCGCGAGGTCTCGGAGAGAAGGGTATCGAGTTCCTCGATGCGGCTCTCGTACTGCTCCTCGATCTGCGCCTTCTCGCCTGCGGCCAGGCGCTGCACGTCGGAGAGATAGTCCACGAAGAAACGGTAGCCCTTGTCCGTGGGCTCGCGCCCGGCGGAGGTGTGGGGCTGGTGGAGGTAGCCCTCATTCTCCAACTCCTGGAGGATGCCGCGGATACTGGCACTGGAGAGATCAAGCCCCGCTTCCTCCGCGATGAGCGAAGAGGAGACGGCCCGGGAGGTCTTGACGTAATAATGGACGATCCACTGCAGGAGGTGGCGCTTGCGCCGTTCGACAACCTCGGGCTTGAGCTGTCTCATCGTCAGTGTTGCGTAAGTTGGCAGTCAATATGCACGATTGCCAGTAAATTATAAAACAACTCCCCGTGAAATGCAATGCCCAGCTCGCCTCCGCCTACCTTTTACCGAGAAGCTCGGCGATCTTCGCGCCGGATATCACTTCGTCTATGAGCCCGTAGGTCTTGGCCTCTTCGGACGACATGTAGTAGTTGCGCTCCATGTCCGCCGAGACCTTGGCGAAGGTCTGGCCGGTGTGCTTGGCCATGATCTCCTCAAGGACCTTGCGGGTGTGCGCCATCTCCTTGGCCTCGACGATGATGTCGGTGGCCTGGCCGGAGATTCCTCCCACGAGAGGCTGGTGGATCATGATGCGCGAGTTCGGCAAGGCGTAGCGCTTGCCCTTGGAGCCGGCCGCGAGGATGACCGCGCCGAAGCTCATGGCCATGCCCATGCAGATTGTGGTGATCGGCGACTTAATGAACTGCATCGTGTCGTATACCGCCAGGCCCGCGGTGACCATGCCTCCGGGGGAGTTGATGTAGAGGTTGATGTCCTTGGTGCTGTCGTCGCTGTCGAGGTACAGGAGTTGGGCGATGAGGGTGTTGGCCGAGTCGGTGGTGAACTCGCCCTCGTAGCCACCGACGAAGATGATGCGGTCCTTCAGAAGCCGCGAGTAGATATCGTAGCCGATGACGGAGCCCTGGGAGGCGCGTTCGATGACTTGGGGGATCAGGTTCATGGGGATGAGTGAAGCAAAAACCACCCGCACGGCGCAAATGCCCGGGGGTCTGTCGGGATGAAAGGCTATAATGGAAAGCATGACCGATTTCGACCCTGAGACCTATACCGCCGACTCTCAAAAAATTTGGAACGCGGCTGCTGCCCGCTATGAGAAGATGTCCTCATCCCTATTCGGTCCCGTAACCGAGGAGTTCCTGGAGTTCATCGGCGTGCGCAAGGGATGGCGCGTCCTCGACGTCGCCTGCGGTCCGGGCATCGCCAGCCGCGCCGCCGCGCGACGCGCGACGCAGAAAGGGAGCGTGCTGGCCGTGGACCTCGCCCCCGGGATGATCGAGTTGGCGGCCTCTCGCCCCGCGCAGAAGCGCGCGGCTCCCATCGAGTACCGCGTCATGGACGCGCAGAAGCTGGAGTTGCCCGACGCATCCTTCGACGCCGCGCTCAGCCAGTTGGGCCTTATGCTCTTCGCTCGGCCCGACGCGGCTCTCTGCGAGATGAGGCGCGTGACCGCGCCGGGCGGCCCCGTCGCCTGCCTCGTCCAAGGACGGCGCAGCGCCATGCTCTTCACCGCGCTCATCATGGACGCCATCGTCTCCCGCGCCCCGCATCTGAAGTCCCCTCAAGGCGCGCCGACCCTCTACGCCTTCGGCTCCGACGGAATCCTGGAGGAGCGCTTCACCCGGGCGAACCTCACCGAGATCGTCACCAAGCGCCTGGCCGGGATCTTCCGCTTCTCCTCGCCCGAAGATTACTGGAACACCTTGACCGAGGGCGCGGGGCGCACCAGCGCCATGCTCCGGTCGCTGTCTCCCGAGATCCAGGCCAAGATCAAAGCCGACATCCTGCGCCGCGCGGCCAAGCGGCGAGTGCGCAGCTTCGTGGAGATCCCCTACGAGTTCGTCATGGCCCGCGGGCTGACGCCTGTGATAAGATAATCCGCGGATGAAGACTTCCCGCTACGAGACCAACGTCTTCAGTCAGCCCCGGTTGGTCGGCGCCGTGCTGTCTGCGCCTCTGCCCTCGTGGATGCGCCCGCCGAAGGGCCGCCGGGTCTTCCTCGTAGGCCTGGGGACCAACCATCACGCCGCGCGCATCGCGGCCTGGCATTGGCGGCAGGCCGGTCTCGACGCCGAGGCTTGGCACAGCTTCGATTTCACCCTCCAGCCCCCCCGTCTGCGACGGGGCGACCTCGCCGTCTTCCTCTCCCATCGAGGGAGCAAGTCCTTCACTCTCCAGGCCGAGACCCTCGCTCGCCGCGCCGGAATCGAGACCGCCATCCTGACCGGGGCCGCAAGCCCCTGGAAGACCACGCCCCGGCGCGTCGAGACCGGGCCGATGGAGGACATCGGCGCGTTCACGCAGTCCTTCACCACCACCATGGCCTGGCTCATGCGCTGGGCCGGCGCGTCGGCGCTCCTGGCCCCCTTCCGAAGGATGGACGCAAGCCTTCGCTGGGGCCCGAGATTTCCCTCCGTGCGCCCGGACACGGATCTCGTGCTCATTGGAGACGGGCCGCGCGAATGGGTCGCCCGCGAGGCGGCGCTCAAGCTCCAGGAAGCCGCCTATCTGCGCGCGCGAGCCTTCGGTCTGGAGGAATTCCTGCACGGCCCGCGCATCTCCGTGGGAGTTGGTTCCGTGGTGGTAGGTTTCTCCAGCCGCCGCCAGCCGCGCTGGAAGGCCGTGCGCCGCTATCTAGCGACCATCGAGACTGCCTTCACGGAAGCCGCCGGCGAGGACTGGCTGGCGCAGGTTCTCTGGGCCCAGCGCTTCACCCTGGAATGTTGCCGCCGCCTCAACATCGATCCCGATCTCCTGCGCGCCGACGATCCGCGCTACCGCCGCGCGCGCGAGGCGCTCGAACTCTAAACCCGGGAGCGGCCCCTGACGCTTCCCGGCGTGATTTTGTATGATGTGCGCTACGGCGGGGTAGCTCAGTGGTAGAGCACCGGTCTGAAAAACCGGGTGTCGACAGTTCGATCCTGTCCCCCGCCACCATTATCTCGGCGAGCAAAAGGCCTCCCGCGCATCGCGCGGGAGGCCTTTTTAAGCGGGCCGAACTTTTCTTTAGTGGACGAGCTTGCCGGCGTCGATCATGCCGAAGCCCTGCTCCTCGGGCTTGAGGCCGGCCAGGGGCTTGGCCGCCCTCTTGAGCTGGGCGAGCACGCCGTCCGGACCGGAGAGGCCGACGTAACCCTGGGAGACGGCCAGCGCGACCAGACCCGCCACGTGCGGGCAGGCCATCGAAGTCCCGGAAAATGAGGCGAAGCCCCCTCCCATCTTAGAGGAAATCACATCCACTCCGGGAGCGATGAATTTGACCTCCGGCCCGCGGCTGGAGAAAGAGGCCAGTTGGTCCTTCGAGTCGGACGCGGAAACCGCGATCACCTCGGGATACGCCCCGGGGAAACTCACGGAGCCGCCGGAGTTGCCGGCCGCGGCCACGATCACGACGTTTCTGCCCTTGGCATAGCGAACCGCGCCGCGCAAGGCGTCGCTGCCGACCGGGGCGCCGAGACTCAGGTTGGCGACCTGCATGTCGTTCTTGGCCGCCCATACGATGCCGTCGACGACGTCCGAGATATTTCCCGAGCCGTCGGCGTCCAGGACCTTCACCGCGTAGAGACGCGCTATAGGGGCCACGCCGACGACGCCCTTTCCGTCCCTGATGCCGGCGACGGTGCCGGAGACGTGCGTGCCGTGGCCGTTGTCGTCCGTGTAGTCCTCGGGGTTCTCGGTCTTTTTGATGGCGGAGTAGCCGCCGTCGACCTGACCGATCAGGTCCGGGTGGGTCAGGTCGATGCCGGTGTCGATGATGGCGACCCTGACGTCCTTGCCCTCGGTCGTGTCCCACGCCGCGGGGGCGTGGACGCGGTTGACTCCCCAGGTGATTTCGGGGCGGCTGGCGGCCAAGCTGACCGAGATCGGATTCTCGACGAACTGACCCGCCTTCGGGAACTTAAGGCCCTCCATGACGCCGCCGATGCCGGGCAGAGGGGAAGACTGGAAGGAGACCTGCTCGATCCAATTAAGGCGCTGGTCGGCCTCGATGGAAACGATGTCATCCTCGGAGGTGTCGCCAACCGTCAGCGCATCGAAGACGGGCAGGGGCTTGATCAAGGTCTTGCCGACGGGAAGATCCACCACCGCGGCCGAGAACTCATTGTCCGTGTCGCCGTCCGTCGCCACGTGCTTGACTACCTTCACTCCGAGGGATGCCAGGGCCTTCTCGCGTCCCGCGCGCTTCACCTTAGGTTTGAAGGTCACGATCCAGCGTCTGTTGCCCGCCTCAATGACGGGGGTCGAATTGCCCAGAGCCGGCGCGGCCACGAAAAGCGCGACGATTAGCCTGAGTAGAAGTTTCATTTCCACTTTTCTCCTTCCCGTCCGGAGCGGAGTCCGGTATGGGACCGAAAGTCTATCACGATGGTATCCGCAGGGCCTAGGTCCCGCCTGGAGCGGAAGGCCTAGGCCTTACTAGCACTAAAGCCCTATGATCTACATTCTCCATCCGGAGCGCGACCGGCAGGGGCGTCTCGGCGCTCCATCTCCGTCACCTCTTTGGAATCTAGCAAATGAAATCTAAAAGACCCAGCTGTTTTTAGGTCCTAAAGCATCTTTTTTTGGGGGGTCCCTTCGGCCGACCTGCTGTTGACGAAACCGAAGGCCGGGGCTATACTGCCGATGAGGCGTCACTTTAAGTGAGGATGCTATTATGAAGAAAACATCTTCGAAATCATCGCGGCACCGGATGTCGGGGCGGAAGGGCAAGAACGACCAGCCCCTGGAGCTCGACCGCGGCTGGCAGGAGCTCGAGCAGCAGCACGACCGCCTGAAATCCGACTGGACGAGTCTCGCCGCCCAGTTCGGCAGCGGCGGACGGGAGAAGTCTGCCTTCGACTGAGGCTCTACTCTTCTTCGGCCCCGCGTCGGCGGCGCAGCCGCACCGTACGCGCCGTGACGCGGCGGCCGTAGCGTTCGAGTAGAACCTCGGCCGCGGACAGAAGTTCACCGCTCCAGCGTCGTGAGCGCACCCCTTCCGTGAGAGCGTGAGCGTCCAGCCGCGCGATTTCACCCCATAAAGCCGACTTGCGCGCATCCGCTTCGAGAGCCGCGTGCTTCTCCGGCTCTTGCGTCTTGGTGGGAAGGTGGACGTCCTCCTTGACGTTCACCGAAGCCTGCGCCGACACCCCCGCGACCACGCTGACGCCCGCGGCCTGGGCCCAGGCCGCGATCCTTTCGTCTAGACCGTCCTTCTCGCAATCGAGGGCCTTGAGCTCGTCCTTGACGCGGCGGCGCTTATCCTCGATCTCGGTCAGCGCGTCCACCAGGCGGACCCCTTCGTCCTTGCGGCGCTCGGCCGGGGCCAGGGCCGCGATCTTCTCCGGGTGGGCGAACAAGGGGCACAAATCTTTGTACTCGCACCAATCACAGAGCGGCCCCTGCTTGGGCTCGAAGGCATGATCACGCTTGATCCGCGCCACGAGAGCCGCAGCGTCGGCTCGGAGCTTTTCCCGGGCCGCGGCGCCGCGCACAGAGGTGAGAGTCTTGCCGTGACGGACGTAATGCCACTTGAGCCGCACCTCCGCCGCATCGGGCCATTCACGCCGGACGGCCAACTCATAGAGGGCCAGTTGCCAATCCGCGTCCACATCTTCCTGGGAAGGCAGGGACTTGGAGGTCTTGTAGTCGTGGATCTCGAACCCCCCGTCGCGGGCCAGGGAAAGACGATCAATGAAGCCTTCGATCCGATATTCATGGTCTTCGACCTGTAGAGGAAATCCGACCCTCTTCTCGACCGCGACGGTCCGGTCCTCCGTGAACGGCGCGTGGACGCAGTAGTAGCGCTCGACGCAGTCCCGGCCGACCGCGCGCCAATCGTCCTTCGTGAACCTATTGTCCTTGACGTGGACCGCGTCGTCCCAGCCCTCGTCGAAGGCCTGGTCGAAATGTCCTGTGACCTCGGCCAAAGACGGAGTCTTGCCGCCCGAGACGAGGGCGTAGAGCTCCTCGAAAGCGGAGTGGACCGCGGCGCCCAAAGTCGTCTCGGGAGTCTTGCGTCTGCGCGCGATGCCGTCGACGTAGCGGTACTGGTAGCGGCGCGGGCATTTCTTGTAGACGTCGAGCTTCGACGGCGAGAACTTGGCGGAGCGGTCCTCCTCCATTTCCTAAAGGACCTCCAGCAGGGCGAAGTGGAGATATTCGGTCTCGGGCATGGCCAGGAGAATCGGATGGTCGGACGACTGCCCGCGCAGGCTCACGAAGCGCACGGCGCGCTGGGCCTTGGCCTGGGCGTTGCGCAGCATCAGCACAAAATCCTCGCGCGAGACGTGGTGCGAGCAGGCGGCCGTCGCGAGATAGCCGCCGCGCGGCAGGGCGCGCAGGGCCTGGGAGTTCAGCTTTGCGTACAGGCGCAGGGCCTTGGGCAGGTGCTTCTTGGCCGGAACGAGGCTGGGAGGATCGAGCACGATGAAATCCGGCTTGAAAGGCTGCTGGAGCAGGGCAAAGGCGTCGAGGGCCTTCTCCGCGTCCCCCTCATCGAAGGAGACGGTCCTCTCGACGCCGTTGAGCTTGACGTTTTCCTTGGCGAGCGTGAGGGCCGGACCGGAACTGTCGATGGCGAGCACGCTCTTGGCCCCGGCCTTGGCCGCGGTGATGGCGAAGCCCCCGGTGTAGCAGTAGAGGTCCAGCACGATGCGGTTCGCGAAGAAGGGACGCAGGTAGGCGCGGTTGTCGCGCTGGTCGAAGTAGTGGCCGGTCTTCTGGCCCTCGCCGATCGCCGCGGTGAAGCGCAGGCCGCCCTCCACGATCGGGACCTTCTCCGGCACGACGCCGGAGAGCGTGCGGCATTCCAGAGGCAGCCCCTCCAGGGACCGCGTACGGTGGTCGTTCTTGAGATAGATGCCCTGCGGCTTCAGGAGTGCGCAGAGCGCCTGCGCAATGAGGTCCAGGCGCCTCTCGATGCCCGCGGAGAGGACCTGCAGGACCAGGATCGAGCCGTAGCGATCGATAATCAGCCCCGGCAGCCCGTCCGACTCGCCGAAGCAGAGTCGATAGGCGTTCTCCCCCGGGCAGACCTTCTCGCGGTAGGCGATGGCGTCGGCCAGGCGCTTGCCAAAGAAGTCGGCGTCGATCGGCTCCTTGGGACTGCGGGTCAGCATGCGCGCGGCGATGAGGCTGTGAGGGTGGTAAAAGGCCAAGCCCAACTCGTGGCCGCTGGCGGCCACGACCAAGGCGAGGTCTCCCGCCTGAGGTTCGCTCTCCGCGAAAACCTCGCGGATCTCGTTGGAGAAGACCCAGTTGTGCCCGGCAAGGAGGCGCTTCTCCTGCGTGGGGTTGAGGATGACGCGGGCGAGCATATTCGCTTTATGCGCGGTATCGGACATGGACGGGGTCTCCCCGACGCGCGCGGCTGCGGGCTGCATAGTCTCCGTCGCGAGTCGAAATCTCGATGAGTCCCGCGGAGCCGGCGACGGCCAACGGCCGTCCGGGCGGGACCGCAGCGTAATGGGTGCGCAGGGGGCCGAGGTCGCGGCCGCGATGGAAGATATGTCCTCTCCGCTGGACCTGCGCCGCGGGGATGTTCGTCACGACGTTGCCGAAATGATCACGCGACAGTATAACGCCTTCGAGGCCGTCGCGGACACTCCTCGGTTCGGGCCAGGGCAATCGGACGGGATCTAAGATCCTGGGGCCGAGCTGGGAAGCAGGCAGGCCGTCGGCCAAGGATGCGCAGACCGGAGAGAAAATATCCCGACCGTGGAAGGTGGAACTCACTTTTGACAAGAACAGTCGAGTGTTCGCGACCTCGCGCCATTCGACGATCCTATCCTCATCCTGGAGCCAGGTCAGGACTCCATTGTCCGGGGCGAGGAAGTCGTGCGTCCTCGAACGGCCCCAGACCGCTCGCCGATTCGATCCCACGCCGGGGTCCACCACGACCGTGAAGATCGATCTCTTGGGGAAGTACGGCACGGACTGCCTCAAGGCGAGGGCCGCGGCGGGGATGTCTCCGGGCCTGATTGTGTGAGACAAATCCACGACGGTCGCTTTGTGGGCGCGGGAGAGGATGACGCCCTTCATGATGCCGGCGAAGGGATCACGATGGCCGAAGTCGGTCAGCAAGACGATGGGGCGGATCATTCCACCACTACATGCCTACCAGCCAAGACATGCAGAGGCATCCTGATGCTCCGCTTTGCATTGGGAGCACCCCAAAAAGGAGCCAGCGCCGCCTCGGCCCGTTCGAAGAATATATCCCCCTGACTCGACATGCAGCGTCTGGTAATTGCCAAGTTCAGGAACAATGCGACCAGATTGGGGGAATGCAGCTATGCGCTCGACAGCTTGGAATAAATCAATGACGAATAGACTCGCGTACTGGGCGGAATCATGGGAGATGAAAGTCGTGATGGAATCCAAGTCTTGTGCAGCCTGGGGCGTCCATCTTATTTCAACCATCGCTTCATCGTCTGCTTGATCTTCGAGTGGGGTATAGTCAGGCCGGCATCCGACTGTTGGATGCCTCTTTCGACCTTGGACAAGAAGAGGAGCCGTTCCATCGCGTCCTCAAAGGATGCGTCATTCGGTAAGCCCTGTACGGCCTTCATAACCTTCTGTTTGGTCGTCATAGGTAGAGGATAGCGGGACTCCTGCTCCAATTCAAGAGTTTCTTTGAAAAAATGGTCCAGCCCGAACGTTACCGCTGAGCAGCCGCGGCTATTAAAATGACTCCAAAAAGACGCGGTCTGCTCAAGCGGAAGGTTAGACCCCTCGCTCGACAAGGCGCCCTGTCACGAACTTATGGATGATGCTCGCGACCAGCGTCTGGTAGGGGCTGCCCTCCTCGACTGCACGCTGCTGCATGCCCTCAAGATCCTGAGGCGAGAGTCTGATGTTGATCCGTTTGCTCTTTTGAAGCGCATCTTGAGCATATGATTGATACCGGCGAACCTCGGCCTTGCGGTTGGCGACTGGCTTCCATTCCCCGCGCTCATACGAGCGAGTGAACTCCCTTTCTTCCTTGGTCAGCTTGCTCATTGTTTCTCTCCGCCCAAGCAGCGCTTTGTGGCTTGCCTATTGGGGATGATAGTCTTAAGGAAAATCTCGTCCTCAGTTTCCACAAAAGGAACCAAATGCGCGTAACCGCTGAATTCGAGGATAAACATTCTTTGAATTAGACCGACCAGCATAATTCGGCCCCGAAATCGACGCCGAACGGATTACGGGTGGGATTATCGTCATGAAATCCCGGTTTGAGCCGGCAGGATGAAAATCATGATGGGCTGACCGCGCCGACGCGTCCTCACGATGAGAGACATCCTCCCCTCTTCAATATCTCCCGCGCCGAGGCGGCGTAGGGCTCGAGCGCGAAGCAGTCGTCGAGGTCCTTGGCCGAGAGCCGCTTGGTGACGTCGGGATCGGCGCCGAGGGTCGCTCGGAGCGTGCCCTCGCCCTTCCAGGTCTTCATCGCGCTGCGCTGGACCAGGTCGTAGGCCTCCAGACGCCCGAGTCCCGCGTCGATGAGACGCAAAAGGACCTTCTGCGAGAAGACGAGCCCCTGAGAACTCTCCAGATTGTCCTTCATGCGCCGAGGATGCACCCGCAGGCCGTCGAGGATATGGACTAGGCGGTGGAGCATGAAGTCGAGCGCGATGTGCGCGTCCGGGAAGATGATCCTTTCGTTGGAGGAGTGAGAGATGTCGCGCTCGTGCCACAGCAGGCAGTTCTCCACCACCGCGGACTGGTGCGAGCGGATGAGCCGAGCCAGCCCGCTTAAATTCTCGCACAGGATGGGGTTGCGCTTGTGCGGCATGGCCGAGGAGCCCTTCTGACCCTCCGAGAACGGCTCCTCCAGTTCGAGGATCTCCGTCTTCTGTAGATGCCGTATCTCGAGCGCCACCCGCTCGATCGCGCATGCCGACAGCACAAGGGAATGAAAATATTCCGCGTGGCGGTCCCGCGGAACCACCTGCGTCGAGACCGGCTCCGGGCGTAGGCCCAGGGCGTCTAAGACCTCGGCCTCGACGGAGGACGGCAGCTGGCTGAAGGCGCCGACGGCGCCCGAGACCTTGCCGTAGGAAATCGTCTCGCGCGCCGCGCGCAGGCGCTTGAGACAGCGCAGGGCCTCGGCGTGCCAACCCGCGATCTTGATGCCGAAAGTGATGGGCTCGGCGTGCACTCCGTGGGTGCGGCCGACCATCCAGGTCCGCTCGTGCTTGCGCGCCAGGGATTTCATGCGGCGCGCGACCTCTTCCCAACCTGCGACGAGAAGATCGGCCGCGGCGCGCAATTGGAGGGCCAGGGCCGTGTCGAGCGCGTCCGAGGAGGTCATCCCATAGTGCAGGTAGCGGTCCACCTTGGGCGCCTTGGACTTAAGCTCTCCGGCGACCGCGGAGAGCATGCCGATCACCTCATGACCCGCCGAGGATTCCTTGCGGCGGGAGGCCTCCAGCAGGGACTTCTCCATGAGGCGTTTGAAGGCCTTGAGCTCCGCGGCGGGGATGCCCTTCTCGGGCGCGATCGCCTTGAGGAGCTCCTCCTCCACGCGCAGCATGGCGCGCAGGCGCTGCTCGTCCGACCATATCCTTCCCATCGCGGGGCGGGTGTAGCGTTCGATCATGAGACCTCCAGAGAGTCGAGACCCTGTTCCGCGGGCCCGAGACGGCGGCCGGAGGCGGGAGAGCCGCCGGCCGGAAATGCTTTCCTGTTCACTCGCCTTCCGAGCCGGCTTCGAACCCGCGCCGCGAGGTCGAGAGCGGCACGCCCGCCGCGCACTGTAGGCAGGAGTCCGACGGCGCCGCCTCCAGCGGATAATCGACGAGGCTGCGCGCGGGCACGCCCAGACAGAGAGGCCCCGAGGACCGGTCCACCAGGGCTCCGACGCCTACGACGCGCGCACCGTAGGCCTGCGCCAGCGCGACCACCTCGGCGTTCGAGCGCCCGGTCGTCAGCACGTCCACCACCACGAGGGCGCGCTCACCCCGCTCCAGACGGAAGTCGCGGCGGAAGGCCATGGAACCGTTGACGCGCTCGGTGAATATCGCCCGGGACTTCTTGACGCGCGCGACTTCCTGGCCGAGGATCACGGAACTTAAGCCCGTCGAGATCACCACGTCCACCGACGCGACGAACTTGGCGGCCAGGGCCTTGGCCATCTTCTGCGCCATGTGCGGGTACTGCAGGACGAGCGCCGTCTGGAGGTAGACGGGGGTGTGCAGGCCCGAGGCCAGCCGGAAGTGGCCTCCGGCCACGGCGCCGTGTTCCTGGAGTATCCCCAACACGTCCATTTTGTTCATCCTCATGATAACACCGTCCTCCTCGTTCTCAGAGCGTCTGAATCTTCTCGAGCGCCTCGAAGCGTTTCTTGGCACGGGTCCGGCCCTCGTCCACCATGCGTTCAAGCTCGCCCTCGCCGATCTTCTTGAAGCGGGGCTCGATCGCCGGCTGGTTGAGGTCTCCCTTCACGCGGAAGCCGATGGCGGGGCGGCCGGCCTCGTCTACCCACCACTCCGGAAGCGTGCCGCGATAGCCGGTCAGCCGTGTCAGGATGTTCATGTCAACCTTCTCGCGGCCGAAGTCGGCCCTGCCGTCGGCGTAGGCCGCGAGCTGGCTGCTGTCGACGTTGAAGTAGCGCGTCTCGGCCACGCCCTCGGACACGGCGTACTCCCCCTCGATGCTGCTGAAATCCAGGGTCTTGGGATAGGCCGTCGCGGTGCTGAAGACGGAGAGATTGTTCATCTTGTGCATGTAGACAAACGGCAGGAAGATCACGCGCAGGATTTTATGGGAGTTCTGCACGGTCGGGATGTCCGACACCCGGCCGGCGCCCAGGCGCACGCGCGCCTCGCCGCTGGCCTTGTCCAGGTCCTGGGTCACGCCGCGCAGGGACCAGAGCAGGTCCAGGTCCTTGCACCAGAAGTGGGCCTGCGTCAGTTCGCCGACCCGCACGCGGCCCGCCGTGTCCGGGAAGCCGCGGGGGATGGCGTACTTGAAGGTGCGAACCCACGGGCGGGGATCATCCTCGCCGCCGCGCGTCCGCGTGGAGATGGCGGCGGCGATGCTCGTCACCAGGCTCTGCGCGTCCTCCCAGCGGAGCTTGTCCGCGTAGCCGGAGAGCACGACTTCCTTGGGAGCGGAGAGATGTTCGACGCGCGCCCGCAGCTTAATGCGGGAATCTCCCCAGCGGAAGGCCAGCCGCTCGACGACCATGTTCTGCTTCTCCACGCCCATGGCCAGGGCGATCTCGTCGAAAACAGCGCCAAAGGCCGCGACCCTGCCCTTGGAGACCGCGACCTTGATCTTGGAGAACTCGTCGGAAGAGGAGGCGTCGAGATCCAGGCCCTCGAGGCGCCGCTCTCCCCAGGAAGCGCCAAAGCCGCGCAGGGACAGTTCGGCCTCGCGCGCCTGCAGACGGCCGGGCCAGCCCGTCAGGGCCGCGCGCAGGGTCGCGCGGCCCGACGGCGAACGCTGCGCCCAGGCCGGGCGCCAGGACGCCGCCTTGCCGATTAAGAAATCCCGCGCCGATAACTCGAGGCTCAGACTGGGAGAGGGCCCGGCAAAATCCAGCAACCCGGCCGCCGAGACCGTCCCGGCCGGAGATTCGGCCGAAAGGCTCTCCAGTTCCAGCATCCCCGAGGCCGGCAGGGAAAACCGCGCTTTCCAACGCGTGGCCGGCAGCGAGAAGTCCGACGAGACGCCCGTCAAAAGGCGCCAGCGCTCCGGCTCGACGGCGGGCACGGAGATGTCGGCTTCCATGCGCGCGTTGGAGAAGCCGATGACGGAGGCCGACCCAGTGACCGCCAGGCCGTCCACCACGGCCCTGAAGCGCTCGATGCGCGCCGCCGCGTTCATCCATTGCAGGCCGGCGAGGTCGACGGTCCCGGAACCGCTGAGGGTGGTCGTCACCGTGCGCGTGCCGAAACTCACGGCGCTGACAAAGGAGACGTTGATGGGGAAGGACTGCTCTTCGTCGAAACTGACCACGCGCAGGGAGAACTTCTCGAACACGGCCTTGCGCCCGTTGAGACGGTCGTCTACGCGCAGGACGGCGTCCTCCACCACGGTCTCGGCCGAAGCCAGGGCCAGAGGCAGCGTGCCCCGCTTGGTCTGCGAGGAGACGAACACGTCGGCAAGGTCCCAGACCCCTTCGGCGTCGCGCAGGAGGGAGATCTGCGGCGATTGGAGGAACACGGCGTCGAATTCCAGGCGCCGATGAAGCAGAGGCCGGAGCTTGACCGTGATCAGGGCCGAGTCACAGACGAGCAGGTCGTCGGCGCCGTCGCCGGGACGGCCGCGGCGCACGCGCAGCCCTCGCACCTTCAGGCCGCGCGGGGTCAAGACGAGGCGTTCGATGCTCACCTCGCGACGCAGGAGCGCCGTCAACTGCTCGACGGCGAGCGTCCGGGCGGTCTCGGGATTGAAGCGCCGGTAGGCGTAGACGCCGACGCCGGCCACGATGAGGACAGCGACGAGGAAGAGCCAGCCCAAGCCGCGAAGAACCCCGCGCAAGGCCGCCGCGAAGACGCGCAGCGCCCACCGCGCCGCGTCCGTGGACGTCATATGAGATGATTCTACTTCTTTGTAAGCCGTTCATAGAGGGCCAGGACGGAGAGCGCGTGACGCGGCCACGCGCAGGGGGCCGCGGCCGCGGGACCGAGGGCGGCCCGGCGCGCTCGGCGCTCGGGCTCACGGGCCAGCGGGAGCATCGCCGCGGCGAGGACCTCGGGCGAAAGATCATCGAGAATCCCTTCGCGCGCTTCCCCGGACAACAGTTCGCAAGCCCCGACGCTTCTCCCCGTCAAGACGGGAACGCCGCAGGCCAGCGCCTCCAAGACGGTCATGCCGAATTCCTCCCAGCGCGCCGCGTGAACATACACATCCAGCGCGTGGTAAAGCCGCTCCACCGCAGTCATCGGCTGACGGAAGACGACCTTGTCCGAGATCCCGAGTTCAGCGGCAAGTCGAAGATACGGCCCCGGCCGAGCTTCTTTGCCCGCCACGAGAGCGCGCGCTTGAGGACATTCCCGCGCGACAGCCGCGAACGCCTTCAAGAAGACCGGAAGACCTCGCTTCTCGAAGTCGCCTGAGGTGACGAGGCCGAAAAGGACGGCATCCGGGGGAATGCCCGTCTCGGCACGAAGAGATTGACCCAGCCGTTCACGGTCGCCCGGCTTGAACCGAGACGGTTCGAAACCGGGATAGACGACCTCGACCAACTCCGGCGGCACGCCGAACCGCCTCACCACGTCGTCCTTCATGAGACGCGAGTTGGCGGCGAGCAGGCGGAAACGGCGTTCGCGAAGCTGGAGGGCGTGCATCCGTCCGACGGCGTCGTCGGCCGGCAGCGGCGCGCCTGTGGCCGCTTCATGCGCCGCGTGGACGCAGTTGTGGAGGCTCAAGAGGTCCTGATCGAGGAGGTCTCCGTGCCCGTGCACGAGATCGAAGCCTCGGACCATCCGGCCCGCGGTCGCCGCGAAAGCCCGGCGCTTGAGCCAAGACCCCCAGGGCCAGCGAAGGACGGGGCGAGGCGCCGCCCCGACGGCGAGGATGGCCTCGCGGTCCAACTTCTCCGCGAACACGTGGACTTCCCAATCCGCGTCGGCCGCGGCGCGGGCCTCCTCGAGGATGATGCGGGCCGCGCCCGAGAGACCTTCCACTCGTCTGGCGACGAGCGCAAGTCTTAAATTCATCCCGCCGCCTTCACCGCGCCCCCAGGAGGCGCAGGACGCAGGCGGAGGCGACCGGCATCCAGAGGTTATCGTTGAACCACCCCGTGGTGGGCATAAGCTCCACCGCGCTGGCGGCCAGGGCCGAGGCAAGCGCCGCACCCGGGAGCATTCCGCAGGCTAAGGCCACGGCGTAGCCCGCCGCCAGTCCCGCCAGCGTCCCTTCCAGGGACTTCTTGCCTCCCAGGATCTTCGTGCGGCCGAAGGCCTTGCCGGCCAGGGCCGCGGCCGCGTCGCCGAAGGCGAGCTGACCGATGGCCGTTCCCACGATGGCCGGATCTCCCGCGGCGATGAGCATCGCCGCGAGGCTGCCGCTCGTCGTGTGGATGATCCCGCTGTAGTGGCGGCGCTCCGTCTCGCGCATCAGCCCACCGAAGAGACCGACCAGGAAGCGCTCGATGACCGGGACCTTCAGCCGCGCGGTCTCGATGGCTGAGACCGCGACGAGCCAGGCAGCCATGCACCAGCCGACGCGCGGCCAGCCAAGCAGGACGAACGCGCCCCAGTACCCGAGCGCCAGCATATGGAACGCCTTGCGGCCGAACTCGCGGCGCATCTCGCTCACCGGCCGAACCTTCGGGCGAGATTCTGTAGGGCCGGCCAGAGCAGGCGCCAGGCCCCCGTCCAGAACCACCAGGCGTCGCGGCCGGCTTCACGCAAATGCACGCCGAATGCGACCGTCTCGGGGAAGAGCGTCTTGAGCAAGGCCAGCACCAGCACTCCATTGACGCAGCCGATGACGGACAGAGAGAACACCTTGCCGCCCGCGGCCTCCAGGTCGGGCTGCTTGGCCTCCGTGATGGTCTGGCAGGTCATCAGCGCGTGAAAGGCGAGTGTTGCGCCCATCAGGAGAAGGAAGAGGGCGTCGGCCTGAGAATCGGGCTTGAGCCAGAGGAGCACGCGGTAGCCGAGGACGACGAGAAGCGAGTAGAGAGGCAAGCAATACGGGGCCAGCGCGACGAAGGCGTTGGACTCGGAGACGTCCACATGCCCGCCCTTCTCCTCGATCTTCATGGCGGAAACGCTGCCGCCCATCGCCCAGGCGGCCAGGGCGTGCGTGAGTTCATGTCCCGCGACGTAGGACCAGCGCGCCGAGCGCCCGACCCGGCCGAGCGGGCCGATGGGGTCGAAGACGTGCCTGCCGATGAGCCAAGTGACCGTCGCCAGCGCCAGGCCCGCCACGAACGGTCCCGCGGCGGAGGAGCGCATCGCCACGCCGCCCAGCGCCTTGGCCGCGGACCAGGCGATGCTCGCGGCGAGGGGCTGGAGCAGGACGCCGACGAAGAGCCGCAGCACGTTAGGAGTGTGTCCTAGTCGAGCATGTAGTCCCGGTAGGGGACTTTCTTGGCGTCGAGTTCCTTCTTCCAGAGAGCGCGCGTCTCTTTCATGCGCCCGCGGGACAAGACGACCCAGCGGCTCTCCGGCGGAGTGAAGAGTTCGGCCGCGCTCTGGAACCAGACATAGGCGTATTTGAGGGAGCTCTCTGCCACGGCCTGGTCCCTCTCGAAGCGGGCCAGGAATAGTTTTTTGTCGCAAGCGGCGGGCGATAGTCTTCCGGCATCGCGCTCGCGCGCGAGTTCGACCTCCCGGGCCGCATAGATTCCATCGAAGTGCGCCTTCTTGAGCTCAGGCCGGCGGCTCCACTCCAGCCACTTCTCTCCCTCGAGGTAGGACGAACGCGCTCGCAGGACCAGATCGACATAAGCCGCGCCGTAGACGAAGGCCAGCAGGCCCGCCGCGCTCAACAGGAGGCGGCGCCAGGATATCGTCAGAAGCCGCCCGCCTGGCAGCCCCCGATGCCGGGGCCCGCGCCGCAGAAGGCGGCGCGGGGGAGGATATCTCGGATGACCTCGTCATCATCCACCACCAGGAGCAGCTTCCCCGCCTGCGTCGACATGGGGCTATTGAACAATATGCGCCGCCTTCCTTCAAGACTGACCGAGCGCTACCTCCGTGATCGCGCCGTCTCTCAGATGGAGGATCTTGAAGCCCGCGGCCTCGCCGAGCGCCCGGCGGACCGCTTCCACGTAAACCGCGCCCTGGCGCCGGTAATTGGAGATCTTCGCGCCCTTCTTCGCCTTGCCTTCGTCCGTCTTATAGTCCACCACCCACAACCTCCCGTCCTGACGGCACAAGAGGTCGATGCTCCCGCGCACCACCTTGCCGCCGTGAGGGAAGACAAAGGGGATCTCCCGTCCCATGATCTCGCATCGCGCCAGGGCGCGCGCCGCCTCGGTGGCGAAGAATCCCTTGAGAATCCCCCGCGCCTCGGCCGTGAGGACGTCCCAAGGGGCCGCGGGGCGCCGTCGAGCGATGGCCGCCCTCGCGCTCTTGAGGCCGGCCTCCAAGTCTCCAGGCCGAGCGTGATCCCAGAACTCCAAAACCCGGTGGCAGACTTCGCCCACCAGCGCCGCCTCCTCGCGAGATCGCCCGGGACACCGTCGGGGCAAGGCGGAGACAGATGAGGCGAACTCCTCCGGAAGACCCGTCTTCTCCGCCTCCTTGAGGTAGGCCGTGGGACTCGTGAAGACATGGGACGCGGCGAGGCGACGTCCCTCGTCGAAGCTCACGCGCCACTTCTCGGCCAGGGCCTTGCCGTCCAGCCTTAAGATCGCGCGGATCGGGGAGGTGCTTTTGTCGGTCGTTGCCGCCCGCGGCTTCGAAAGGTCGATCATCTGAAAGTCCAGCCCAAGCTTCTCATGGGGCCTGAAGTCCTCGAGCGGCTCCAACTGTTTCTTACCGTCGACCTCGACTTGCGCCGGCCAAGCGCCGACGCGGGACAGGAATTCGGAGAATGAGGCGGTGCTCCCGGGCGCAGCGCCCCCCAGAAGGAAGAGTCGGCTCTTGGCGCGGGTCATGGCCACATAGAGGAGGCGCAGAGCCTCCGCCTCATCGCGCTCCCGCTCGCGGCGTTCGATGAAGGCCATGGCCAGGTCTGCCGCCTTGGCGTCGTTGAGACGCAGACCGACGCGCCCGGTACTCCAGTCCACGCGGCAAGTCGACCTACCCGAGCCTCCGCGGTTGATCTGCCCCCCCATGTCTGCGAGGAAGACCGTCCCATACTCGAGGCCCTTGGCCTTGTGGATCGAGAGGATGCGCACCGCGTCAAACTGCTCGTCGGCGAGAGGGCTCTCGCCCTCCTTGAGGGAATCGTCGCCCATTGAGCGGACGACCTCAGCGATGAACTCCTTGAGAGTGGCGCCGCGAGACTCGTTGGCGTCGCGCGCCAGGCGCCGGTACTTGCCCAGGTTGGCCGCCGTCTGTTCATGGTGATACGCCGCGGCGCAGAGTTCCAGAAGGAAGGTCTCCCCGAGGACACGAGAGACGAACTCATCGAGGGGCTCGCGACCCGCGAAAGATCGCAGACGGGCCGTCATCCGGCCGAAATCCGAGATGACTGCGAGGCTCCTCC
>Ga0154316_110_pt1 | contig 33023 bp, 28 predicted proteins | sample RifGroA2_FD_105610 | JGI IMG/M metagenome (GOLD analysis project Ga0154316, IMG submission 105610) | Elusimicrobia bacterium GWA2_66_18
TCCGATGAGATCTGCCGGCGGAGCTTCTCGACCAAGGTCGAGGCTTCCTGCACCTTGCGGTTGTACACCGGCTTCTGCGCGTTGATCTGGTCGATGATGCGCTGGGCCAGGATCTCCGGCGTCTCCAGCTTCTTGACGCCGATTCCCAGCATGCCCAGCCCCGCGTTCCAGGCCCGCCTGCCGAGCGTGGTCGTTTCGGACACGGAGCCGCCGGCCCGGACCTTTTCAAGGGCGGCGCGGGACTTGACGGAAATGAGGACCTCGGGAGTCACACGGCCGGCGACCGACGAGTTCTCGAACAGAGTCTCGAGCGCGGCGGCCTTCTCGACGACGTCGGCCTTGTCCTCTTGGAAGGCGCTCACCGCGAGGGATCCCTTGGCCGCTACGGGCACGGGCACGGCCACGGGCACTGTCTTCGCTGCGGCGGGGACGACGCCGGCCAGGGGCGCGGCGGCGATCGGCGCGCCGGGCGCCAGGGTCGGGACATTAAAGGAAGAAGCTCCGAGAACGGGGAGGTTGAGCCCGGTTATAATCGTCGGGGTCACGGACCCTCCGGTCGCGGAGCCGCGCGTCAGCGTCTGCGCGGCGGCGGTGAGCGTGAGCTGTCCGGGTCCGGCCACGAGGACGGCGGCCGACACGATCGAGGCGAGGGGCTTCTTGAACATCAGGGTATTCCTCCGAGTTTTAACGCGGCTGCGAGGCTATTCTATCGCGGATCGGCATCCGGACGTATGAGACCTTGGGTGTCATTGCAGGCATCCATTGGACCTAGGAAATTTGGGACCTTGGCGCCGCCCTTCTGGGCCCATCGGCCAGGCGCCAGGCGACCTCGTGCGCGTGCAGGTGCCCGACGACGAGGTGGATCTCGCCGGCGCCCGACGCGGCGGCGTCGGCGGCGACGGCGTCGGCGATGGCGCGAGAGCGCACGGACGCGGCGTCGGCCGTGGCGCCCAGAGGCTGGGGAAGCTCGAGGCCTCTGAGGACTTCAAGATCCGGCTTCGAGATGAAGAAATTCCGGGCTTCGTCGGCGTACTGCTCGGCGATGTCGACTAGACCTTCCGCCTGGGCGGCGGCGGCGCGTCTGCGGCGCTGCCTGCGCATCTGCCGCAAATCGCTGCTCATCATGCGCCAGGCAAGCGCGCCGAACGCAAGCAGCAAGGCCCAGGCCGACGGCGAAGCGGGCGAGATGAGCACCCACGCCAGCGCGGCCAGCGCGCCTGCCGGCGCCAGTGCCCGGTCGATCTCGCGCTTGAGCAGCGTCGCGCGGGTGTAGCCCGGGGCGGCGGCGACGACGGCGGCCGCCGCTCCCTGGGCCGCGGCGTGGTCGAGCGTCTCGAGGCCGTGCTTGTAGCCGTAGTAAGCGGGGAGATTCTGCTCGGAATAGAGAGCCTGCCCGGAGGCCTTGACCTGGCGAACCAAGGACAAAACGGCAAAGCGGCGCGGGGCGCCGCGCTGGCCGTGAGCGACGGGGTGGATGAAGTAGGTCGCGCCGTTTCGTTGAACCTTCAGGGCGGCAATCGCGAAGGAACGGTCGACCGGGAAGGCGGGAGCGACGGAGTCCGCGGTCTTGCGCCAAAGGCGGGTCAAGAGAAAGCGGAACTCGTCTTCGCTCGACGCGGCCAGAACGGCTTCCCTCGAGCCGAGCACGCCCAACGCCGACAGTCGAGCGGCGGCCTCGGGCGTGGACGCCGATTCGGAAATCGCGAAGGCGACGTCGGCGTGACCCAGGCCCAGCGACTCGGCGCGGGACAACACCTCCCCCGACGTCGGCAAGGCTCCGTCGAAGAGCCCATCGAGGTCGAGGGCGGATTCGCCGGCTGGGAGCTGCTCGGACGAGGGGGATCCGGATGCCGAGTCCTTCGCGAAAGAACGAGCGGCGCGCGAGGCCTTCCAAGCGACGATAGCCTGGGAGGTTTCGGCTCGGATCTCATCGCCTTTGGACGAGAACGCGGCGACGGCGTGAGACTTCGCTATGAGGCCAGGCGCACCGAAGACGGATAAGTCGAGATGAATGGAGGGAACGGCTAAAGAAGGAGGCGGCGGCATGAACGGCGCAGGGTTTGAAGCATGCCCAAGATTCATCGGCGTCGCGACGAACGCAACGACTGCGCGGCCTACGCCGCCTTCGGCGGCTATGCCGGCTTTAACCTGCGCCGCGGCCGACGTCGCCGCGCCAAGTATGATGACCGCTAAGAGACTTCTCACCAACCGGAGCTGCCTCCGCCCGAACGGGAGCCGCCCCAGCCTCCTCCGCCGCCGCCCGAACGGGAACCTCCTCCTCCGCCGCCCCAGTTTGATCGGGATGATTCTTCCGAGCGCCGCCGGCGATCGTCTTCTTCCTGCTGCCTCCGCCTGCGGGCCTCTTGCTCGCGGCGCCGCTCTTCTTCCTCCGCCCGGCGGCGTCGAGAGACCTCCGCCTCCGCCGTCTGTATCGCGGCCAGGGCGGCGCCGCGCGCGCTGTCGGCGTAGCGGATCGCGCCCTCGTAGTCGCCGCCGTTAAGGGCCGAGCGGGCCGAGTTGAGCGAGCCGCTCCCGGGGGACCCGGGCACCGACACGCCGTAAGAGCCGGTCCAGTTCGTGGCCTCGCGGACCTCCGACGCGGCTTTCGAGATGGCGTCGGTCGCGCGGGCGGCGGCCGCCAATTCACCCTTGAGGGTCGCCGCGACGCGGGCAGCCTCGTTGGTGATCCGATCCGCCTCGCGGTCGAGCGTGGGCCAATCGGCGTGCTCTTTCTGCGAGAAGGTCAAAGTCGTCTGGTAAGCGGCGTCGAGGTTCGCGAGGTCGCGGTAGGCCGCGATGATCGCGGGACTGTCGGCGACGCCGTCGCCTTTGGCGTCCTGGGCCGCCCGCGCGGCCGCCCCGAGCTGGGCTGACGCGGCCTTGAGGCTGCGCACGACCTCGGCGTAGGCGTCGCGGTCGTTGTTGACCCTGGCCCAGACCTGATCCATCTGGACGGAGACGGCGGCGATAGCGGCCGCGATCTTGAAGGGATCGCCCTTCTTCGCCTCGGCCGCCGCGCGCGCCTCGGCCAGCGCGGCGACCGCCGCGTCATAGGCTTTCATCGTCGCGGGCATCGAGCGCTGGTCGCCGGGGATCTCGGCCTTCCACGCGCGGGATTTGGCCTCGAGCTTCTCGAGCGCCGCGGCGTTGTCGGACACGGCCGAGTCCAAGCGCGCGCGCTTCTCGGATATCTCATCGAGGCGGGACTGGGCGATCTCCTCGTGGGCCTTGGCCTGGTCGAGCAGGGACGCGGCCTCGAGGACCTTGGCTTCGCGAAACGAGCGCACCGCCTTCTCCCGCTTAGCCTTGGCGGCCTCGACGGCGGCCTGAGCCTCCTCGACGTTGTCCTCGACGCTGCCGTTGGCGTTCGGGTGGGAAACGTCGCCGGCGGAGAGGCCGAGGGTCGAAGCGGCGAAGTCGCGCTTGATCGTCTTGAGGATCTCGGCGCGCTCCGGCAGGAGGGCATCGAGACGCTGAGCCTCGGAAATGCGGACGGCGACGTCGGCTTCCTGCTCCTTGAGGGACTTCAGCGAGGCCGCGACAATCGCGTCCGCCTGGGTCAGGAGTTCGGCGCCCAGCTTGTGCGAGGCTTCGGCTTGAGCGAGCTTGCCGACGCCAAGCATCCGGGAGGCTTCGGCGAGCGCCTCTGCGGCGGCGGCCAGGCGCCGCGTGGGATCGTTGCCGTTCTCGCGCAGCATGTTCGCGGTTTCCAGCTGGAGGACGGAGGCGACCTGGGCCCGCGCGGCGTCGACGGACGCGGCCGACTTGACGGCCGCGGCGCTAGACGCCGCGATCGCCGCCAGACCGTTCTTGGCCTTCGAGAGATTCGAGGCGTGAGCCGCGTAGGCGGCCTTGAGGGCCTCGAGACCCTGCGCTCCCGAGGTCTTATCGAGGGAAGCGGCGAGCTTCGAGGCCTGCTCGTCGAGAGCGGAGCGCGACGCGGCGATCCACCGGGTTGCGACCGAGGCGGAAGTCATCGCGGCGACGATGGGATCCGTCGTTTCGAGCTCACCCTTGCGCATCGAAAGCGCCAGCTCCGCCAGGGATCTCGCGTCGGAGGCCATGCGCTCGGCGAGCGCGCCCTGGCCCTTCATCGCGCCGACGGGGTTCTTGGCGGCCTTGCCCCGCGCGGCTTCCAGGGTCTCTCGGGCCCGTGGGAGGATCGTTTCTCCAAGCGCCCCAAGCTTGAAAAACGCCCCCGAGGCGGCCGCGGACGCTGATTTCTGGGCGGCTGAGATCGCGGCTGCGGTCGCTTCGAACGCCGCGCCGTAGCCGGTGGCCGCCTTCTCGATTTCATCGAGAGCGACGACGGCGGATTTCGACGTCTCATTGAACTTGGCCATCACCGACTCGAAATTCTCCGAAACCGGAGCGTAGTCCTTCGCCTCGCCGTAGAGGTCTTGGCGCCAGTCTCTCTTTTTGCCGAATATCGAATCGAAGCCGTCCTCGGGCCTGAACGTAAGCGGCTCGCTGGCGAGCAGGCTCTCGGCCTTCAGGTAGCGCGAGGGCCAGAAGCGGTTGACGAACCAGCCGGGGGTCAGCGCCTGGGGACGCACCAGCGCGGTCGCGCGGTCGTGGATGCTGCGCGCCATCGCGAGATACAGCTTCGCGCGGCCGGCGTCCTGGCGGACCTGCTCCGCCGCCGTCGCGGTCTCCTCTTGCCAGTCGCGGGACTTCTCGCCGGAGATCGGACCGACGTAGACGTCCATGCGCTTGTCGAGCTCGTCGATGACGGCGTCGAGTTTCGTCTCGAGAATGCCGTCCCACTTCCGCAGTTCGGCTTCCGCCTTGCCGCGGGCCCTGCGGGCGCGCCCGTTGAGGAAGACTCCGGCTCCGAGCGTGCCCAAGCCGAGCAGTATCTGCAAGATCATCGCCAGCATCGCGTTTCGGCTCGCGGCGGCGTCCGCGGCGGAGATCTCGCGCTCGGCGCTCGCCAGCGCGGACTTCGCGCTCTGGAGCGAGGAGGCCCACTGGGACGCGCCCAGGTCGTGCTCCTCGCGCGCCTCGCGAAGGGCCTGCTTGGCCGTCACCAGGACCGGCGCGGCGGCGCCGGCGCGGCGGCGCGCCTCGATCTGCTTGAGGATTGCTTCGGACGCGGCGATTTGGTCGGCGCCGGCGGCGTGGGCGGTCAAGGCGGTCTGCACGCGGCGGACCTCGGAGGCGACGGAGTCGGCGGTGGACTTCGCCGACGATGGGTTGCCCGACAATTCCGACTCGGCCGACTTCAGCTTCTCGCGCATGGCGCCTACGGCGGGGCGGGCAAGGTCGCCCGTCGCCTTCGGGTGATCCTTAAGGAATGCGCTCGAGGCTTTCTCGAGCGCGTCGACTTCGCCGCGCACGGACTCTATGGCGGCCTGGGCGGAGGCGTAGCTCGCGTCGTAGCTGCGCATCGCGGAGATCGCGCGGCCGGCGGACGCGGCGACGCCGGAGGCGATGCGCGAGGCCTCGGCCATGTCTTTGTTCGCAAGCGCCGTCTCAGACGCGGCGAGTTGGGCGCGCAGGGCGGAGAGGTCGACGGCGCCGACCGCGACGGCAGGATGCGCGCGCTCGAAGGCGGCGCCGACCCGTGCCAGCTCCTCGAGGGAGGTTTTGGCGTTCCTGACGGCGGAAACGGCGTTCTGCGCCGCCGCGGCGACGGCGGAGTTCAGGAGCCGGTCCAGGTTCGCCACCGTATCCTTGACCGCGCCGATGACGTCGCCGCCGGCGCGCATGCGCGCCACGGCCCACTGATCCAGGCTGCCCGCGAAATGCCTCTCGGCATCGAGACCGTTGTCCCGTTGGGCCTGCGAATTGCGCAGGTACAGCTTGTGCTGCTGCATCGTGATCACGAGGATCGATCCGTCTTGCAGGCCGGAGGCGGCGTCGATCTGCGAGCCGAAGCCGTCTTTCTTATAGAGGCCCTGCCCCGCGCCGAACTCGACGGCGTCGTTGTCGTAGTGCGCGCGGCCTTCCGCGTCTCGGTAGGACATGCCCGAGTTGCTCTCGACGATGAGCACGGTCCAGTGCTTTAGGGCGAGCCACTCAGCGAGTTGCTGCTGCGAGCCAGCGTCGAGGCCGGGATTGCCGATGACGATCAGCTTCGTGCTCGGCGTCCACTTCGAGATCGCGTCGTTGATGTCGCGGGCGTACTCTATCCGGCCTTGCGTCCGGCCCGCGTCCAGCTTCGCCATGACGACGACGCCCTGTTCGAAAGTCGGGAGCGCGCGAGGGTTGTGGGCGAACAGCGGGGGCGACGCGGCCGAGATCGTGGCGGCCAGCGTGGTCATGATCACTGCGGTCTTCAAAGCCCTCCAGACGCGCTTCGGGGCGCTGAGCTTCACGGGATTTGCGGAGCCGACGGGAACGGCGGCCGTGACCGCGAGGGCCTCGGGCGCGCTCTCGCCCAGGGCCGCGAACTCGGCGGCGACTCTCTGGAGGGCGGCGGAGGCATTGGCCGATCCGGCGTGGGCCGACACCAGGGCCGAGACGGCGGTTTCCAGACGCAAGACGACGCCCTCGCCGAGCGCTTTGAGCGCCTCGGCCCGGACGGCGGGCGTCACGGCGGCGGCGATGAGCGCGCGGGCGTAGACGGCCTCGGGAGCGGGGTTCACGGCCAAGGCCCGAAGGCTCTCGGGCTGGACCATGGATGCCTCGATTGCGGCAATGACTGCGGAAACCCCGCCGGAAAACGCTCCGCTCAGACCGGGGCCGGCCATCGGCAGGCCCAGGTTCGCGTTGAGGCCGGCCGTGGCCGCCGCGCCGACGACGACCGGTCCGGCCTTGCCGCCGGCGGCGGCTTCCTGAACCTGGGCGGCGACGGGGCCGACCGCGAGAAAGAAGGCTATAGAAAGGACGAGAGAGTGTTTGATCATAGGCTGCAGTATAGCCGGAGGCGGGGGGTCGGCGTATGAGTCCTCGGGGCCCCAAACGCTCAGCTAATGGGACTAGGAAATATTAGGCCTTTGAAGGCCCGACTGGGGACGAAAGTCTGGGAGTTTAGGGTCCGGAAGTCCCATGAGGCGATGCGGGAATATCCTAGGGATGAAGCCAGAGCAGGGCGGCGGAGACGGCGGCGAGAATCCAGAGCATAGGACGGACCTCCCGGGCCCTGCCCGCTATCGCGTAGAGCGCCGCGTGGGTGATGAAGCCCCAGAGGATCCCCTGCGTGATCGAGAAGGTCAGCGGGATGAGGACGATCGTCAGGAAGGCGGGTATGGAGTCTTCGATCGTGGCGAGGGACAGGCAAGACACGCTTCGAAACATAAGCGCCCCGACGAGAATGAGAACGGGCGCCGTGGCATAGGCCGGCACCATGGCGGCCAGGGGCGCCAAGAAGAAACAAGGCAGGAAGCACAGCGCCGTGACGACCGATGTCCAGCCCGTCCGCCCGCCGGCCTCGATGCCGGCCGCGCTTTCGATGAAGGCGGTCCCCGAGGAGGTTCCAGCCAGGGCGGCGCCGAGAGTCGCAAAGGCGTCGACGATGAGACCTTCCCTAAGATTGCGCGGCCTGCCCTCGGCGTCCAGCATGTCGCAGGCCTGAGAGACGCCGATGAAAGTCGAGATCGAGTCGAAGAGATCGGTGAAGAAGATCGAGATGATGGCCGGCAGAAAGGCGAGACGCAGCGCTCCCCATATGTCGAGCTTCATGAAGACGCTTGAGAAATCGGGCCGACTCCAAAGGCTTTCGGGAGTCCGGACGTAACCCAGGATCCAGCCGACCAAGGTGACGGCTCCCATGCCCGCCAGGAAGGCGAAGGGGCTCCTTTTTTTCATGAGCCAAACCATGAGCATCAAGCCCATGAGAGACAGCAGACTCCTCCCGTCGAGAGGTCCCAGTTTGACCAAGGTGGCCGGGTCGGCGATGACGAGTCCCGCGCTGCGCAGACCGATGAAGGTCAGGAAGATTCCGATGCCGACGGCCGCGGCGGCCCGCAGTCCGGCGGGGACGGCATTGGCGATGGCCACGCGCAGCGGTGTAACCGAGATGGCCACGAAAAGAACGCCTGCCCAAAAGATGATGCCCAGGGCCTGAGGCCAGGCGACGCGCTGGCCGAGGATGATGGTGAAGGCGAAAAAAGCGTTGATTCCCATGCCGGGCGCCACCGCGAAGGGAAGTTGCGCGTAGAGACCCATCAGCAATGTCATGACGAAGGACAAAAGCACGGTGGCCGTCATCACTCCGGAGAAGGGCATGCCCGTGCCTGGGGAGGCTAGTATGGAGGGATTGACCACGACGATGTAGGCCATGGTGAAGAAGGTCGTCGCTCCCGCCGCCGCCTCGGTTTTCCAGTCGATGCTTTTCATATCCTGCGCCTACTTCGGCGCCGCTGAAAGCGGCTGGGGCCCGCGCTCCATGACGATGATCATGTTGGAATCCGGGAAAGGCGCAGGTCGCCCTTCCTCGAAGTAAAGGGCCGCCTTATCCTTGAGATTGCGGACGTACCCTTCCTGAAGGTAGCTGCGCCATCGAGGTTCGATGGGGACTTCCGAGGCCGCCGAGGTCGCCAGTAGGCGAGAAAGGCCCTGATAACCGAGCTGTATCCGGACCACGGGAGCATTCAAGCGGCTGCCCTCGAATAGCTCATCGAGCTCCGCCTGGCCGGCGGAGGATTGGGGCTCGGCTCCATCGTCGGCTGGAGCCGCGGGCGTTGCGGTCAACGCGACGGGCGCCTGCGCAGCGACTGCCCCGGCGGGAATGGCGGGGGCGGCTCTCAAATTGGCCGCTGGGAGCGCTTCGGGAACGGCCGAAGCCGGCAGCGCCGCCCCTATCCAACTGGAGAACGTCTGCGGAAATGCGGGCGCCCCGTGCAGCTCCGCGCCCACGGGCGCGGAGCGAGAATACGCGCCTGCCCAGGCGGAGCCAGAGGGCAGGCAGACACTGAGCGCCAGCGCTAAACGTCCGATTCTCATTTTCTGCCTGGGCCTCAGGGACAGGTTCATCATTCCAATTATCGCCGCTTGAGCCGCCTTCGGCCAGTGCCGAAGGGCCTCCTCTTATGCGCTCAAAGGTCCTAGGCTGCGCAATGCCATGAATGTATTTTGCCCCTTGATATATTTCGCGGAGAGGATATACTACACGGATGATGGGATCGTTCTCGGACGAAGCGGACAAGCCCGCCAAGCAGCGCGTCCTCGTCGTCGACGACGACGAGGGTCTTCGCGAGATATTCAACGTCACCCTGTCCATGGACGACTTCGAGGTTGCCAGCGCCCCGGACGGGGCCGCGGCCCTCGTGATCATGGAGCAATTCAAGCCTGATTTCATCGCGCTGGATTTGATGATGCCGGTGATGAACGGGATGCAGTTTTGCGGCAAGCTCACGCAGCTCGGCATCAGGATACCGATCATCATCGTGAGCGCCTATTGGGAGCCCGCAAATGAGGCCCTTCTGCGCCAGGACCCGAACATCGTCGGCTTTATCCATAAGCCGATCCGCTACGCGACGCTCGCCGAGTCGATCCGCAAGATTCTGCCGGCCGGCGGCAAACCGGGCGCTTCCGCCCCCTAAACCCGGGGGGCCGCCGAGGCTCGCCCTGATGGCATTCCCCCGGAATTCTTGAGGCGCTCCAGGAGGACAGGCCTCAACAGTCGATACCGCGGGTCTCGGGTTCGGTTTTGCGCCTGTTGATACGCCAAGACGGCTTTGTCGGTTTGCCCGAGACTTGCGTAGACGTCGCCCAGAGCGAGCAGCGGGAAAGGCTGGTCGGGTTCCAACCTGGACGCCCGCTCGAATTGACGAAGCGCGAGAGCGGGATGGCCGCTGCGCATATAGATCTTGCCGATGTTGAAATGACTCAGCCCGTCGGAACTGATGTCGTAGACGAAGCTGCTGTGACCGGGCTGCGCGAGGGGACGGCGAGCGCGCAGCCAGGCGAAAAGCTTCGGGTCTGAGAGTCCGAAGCCTTGAAGGATCGAGGCGCTGACGATGAGCCATTCGCGACTCGGCGCGGCGGAATTCTCATGTTGGTAGAGCGCGGGATTGGGAGACTCGGGTTCCCAGGCGATCAGGTCCTGATGAGGGCCGAGGTAATGATCGCGATCTGCGTTCCCGAGACAGGCAACGATGATTTCCGGATCTCCGTTCCTTCGGAGTAGATCGGCAATCTGCGGGTAGTCCTGTCCCCAATCGAGATTGCTGTCGACTAGGATCTTGTATCCGTTGGCGGGGCCTCCCGCCAACTCATTGAAATAGGCGAGGTAATGCGGCGCAATGGAGAGGGTCTCCAGCGCGGACCATGCGAGGAGGCCGGAGACCGCAAGAACCATTTTCCTGGACTTGCGCCGAGCAAGGCTGCCGACCGCGAGGCACAGGAACGGAAAGATCGGCAGCACGTAGCGCAGACCGTTCTGCTTGGAGGCGAGCGAACAGAGGAGAAGATAGCTCAACGCCGGCCAGCCGACGACCTGGCGCTCCTTCTTGTCCAGTCCCTTCCAAAAGCCGAGCCCAACGAGCGCCAGGAAGGGCAGCGAGGTCTTAACCGCGAGCGCGACCAGGTAGTAATGCCTCCATCCGCCGAGCTTCGCTTGTCCCAGGAGAAAATTATAGTGCTGCTCCGTCGCGTGCTTCTCGACGAAAACCGCAGGCAGCATTTGGCCGAGCAGGCCGCCGAGTTTGGGCGCGAAGCGAAACTGATAGAGAGTCAGGAGAACGAAGAGCGCGACGAGCAGAAGCGATAGATTAGCCTTGATCGCCTGAGACGGTTTCCGTTTCCAAAACCAGATAAGCGGAGCCGACCAAGCGAAGAAGAACGCGCCGGGAATCTTGGACGCGAGCGCGCATCCCGCGAGCGCCCCGCTCAGCAGCAACCGCCAGGGCTGAGGATTCTCCAGGTAGCGTACGAGCAAGAAATAGCCCATGAAAAGAAAGGCGGTGAGGCCGAGGTCCATGTTGGCGAGGCCTGAATGCGCGATGATGTTCGGCTCAAAGACATAAGCGGCGAGAGCCAGCACTCCTCCCCACGGGCCGAACCAATGCCGGGCCCAGAACCAAAGGCAGGCGGCGAGCGCGAGAGAGAGCAGTAGGCTCGCAAGTCGAGCGAGGCCGAGTATCACTTCCGGTTTGACGCGATTATGGAACAGAAAATCATGCCCGAAAGCATAGGGCCAGTCGCGCTGAAGGGCGGGGGATTGCGCGTCGAAACTGGGGGAGGCGATGCTCACGAACAGCCCGAACAGGTATTTCATCAGCGGCGGATGGACTTTGGTCTCCAACTCGATGCGGCCGGTGCGGACATACGAGTAGCCGGCGCCGATGACGGCGGGCTCGTCGAAGGTGTTGGAATGGGAGACGATGAAGGCGCCGACTTGAGCGGCCAACAGCGCGACAAGCAGTCCGGACAGCGCCGCGTCGACGTGAACGCGCCGAGTCATGAATCTCTTGTTTTCTCCGCGATGAGAGTCCAAGCAACCCCGTGGGTGTGCGTCATCTGCGTCACGCGCACGGGCCGACCGGCGACGAGCGCTAGGACCTGTTCTCGCGTCCAGTAGTTCGAGATCGACGGAAGGAGCTGATCGAAGACCATCGCCTCGACATGACGGAACGCGCGCTCTCGGAGCAAGACGAGATATTCCTGCCGATGGGGCAGGGACACATAAGCCTTGAGCAAGACGGTCAGAAGCTTTGCAAGGGCGCGTGTTAGGCTTGGAGAAATCCGGGAGGTGATCCAGCGTCGGATCGGGTCGACCCAGCGGAGATAGCGCTCATTGCCTTCATAGGCGTAGACCCACAAGATCAGCGTTCCGCCAGGCTTGAGCGCGGCCACCAGGCGCTCGACCGCCCTCCGCGGGTGCTTGAGATGGTGGATCACCCCGATACTGAAGACCACATCGTATTCGCCTTGGGCGCGCAGATCGTAGATTGAATTGATCTCCACGCGGCAGTTCGAAAACGGCGCGAGATTATGCCTCGCAACCGCAGCCGTGGCCTCACTGCAGTCGAACGCGCAGCCCGCAAGAGCGCCGGCTTCGAGCGGCCAGCGGCTGTTGCGGCCGATCCCGCAGCCGGCGTCGAGGAAGCTTTTCCCGCGAAAGAATTCGAGCGGAAGAGGTGTGATCCAGCCCAGGAATTGCTTGCGGTGCAGCGGGATGATCTCCCGGTACTCGCTCCATGCGAAACTGAAGCGCTCCTCTAAATCTTTTTCCTGCTTCGTGGGTTCGGTGCTCTTCGAGTTCATGGAGGCCGCGGGCGCGGGCTGCGCGCATGATTGAAGCAAATGCGCAGCGGTTGAGTCCCCCGGCTCAATTGTGTTTAATGGGGCATGGCCGCCGCCGAAAACCTGGACCTCGTCACCATCATCATCCAGCACAAGGACGAAAAGAAGGTGCTGGACGCGATCCTGCAGGCCGGCGCGCCGGGCGCGACCTACTACTACGGGCGCGGCACGGGCGTGCGCCAGCGCCTGGGGTTCATCGGCCGTCTCATCGAGGCGGAGAAGCTCGTGATCCTGACGGCCGTTCCCACCGAGAAGACGCAAGCCGTCGTCAAGGCCGCCTCCGACGCGGCCAGGCTCGAGCAGCCCGGCAACGGCTTTCTGTGCGTGCAGAAGGCAAGCCAGGTCATCGGCTACTTCTAAGCCCCGGGCTTAAGCTGAATGTAGCCCGAGATTGCCAGGCAGGCCGCGATCGGGGCTGAGAAGCTCATCAGGAGCGTGTTCCACATAGGGTAATTGGGATCCAGAATGCGGAGAAAGACCCCGGACAACAGCATGCATCCCACCGGCGCGGCAAAGACCTCCGTCGGCAGCAGCGGCCAAGGGTTGAGACCGCCGGCCGCGAAATAGGCGGTCGCGCACAAGGACACCAGGACCAGCCAGCGGCCGCTAAGGCCGAAGGCCATCCCCAGCAGGAAACGCGCCAAGCCGCGCAGGATGGGAAGCGTTCCCAGGACGATCACGACCGCTAGGCCCACCGCGGCGAGAAGCAAGGCGGCGAGGACCCTTTGGCGGGACCGCGAGTACAGCCGGCGCAGCGTCTCCGACTCGCGCAGCACCTGCGCCCGCCACTGATCGCCAAGGGGTTTCTGCTCCTGGAAGGCCTTGAGCAGAGCCGCCCCCATGTCTGACTGCCGCCCGATCCGAGCCCTCTGGCTCTGAATGGCCTCAACGGCCGCGAGCTGCTCGAGCGACATGTTGTCGACCTGGCCGTTCTTGAGCGCGCGCCACTGCCTGTCCACCCTGGCGTCGAGATTCGCCCCCGATTCCACGGCCTTGATCTGCCCGACCATCGCGATCAGGCTCTTTTCATCGAGGCCTGCGGAATTAAACACCAGCCGCGGCAGCCCCACCGACAGGACGGCCATGACCAAGACCGAGATCAGGCTCCCCCAGCGCATCGCATCATTGGACAAAATTCAGGGCGCTGACGGGAATCCCTAAGGACCCGCGATGGGGGGGGCCAGGAGGCCCTACCCCCGGAACCGGTTCTCTTCTACCCTGGAATCATGCTGCGCCGATTGGGCTGCGTCCTGCTGGCCGCGATTCTCGAACTCGCCGCGTTGCCCGCCGGCTCCCAAGTCGGCCGCGTTTCGACGGAAGCCTCGGTCGCGCCCGCTGCTTGCGTGTCGGCGGCTTTAACGCCCGGCCCAGCACGCGCTCTCGCGGCGACGCTCGCCGCGCCAACGGCCCAACCGCTGCCGGTCTCATTGACAGAGCAGGTCCACCCCGTCGCGGTCCAGGTCTTGACCCAAGCGGCCCAGCAAGCCGCCGGCGCGCCCGAGCGAATCGGCCGTTTGTATGACTCCGCCCCCGCCGCACCCGATTTCACGACCCTGTCCCCGATTAAGACGCCGAAGGCGCCCGCGCCTTGGCGTCCCGGCTCGATGCTTCTCAAGCCCGCCGCCGCCTTCGTCAACGCCTGGCGCCTCTCCCGTCATACAAAGCGCCTCAACTCGCTCGGCCCCGGCGAACGCCTCACCCTCGAAGAGATCGGCATGCAGGACAAGCTCTCCGCCGCCCACGAGGCAATCTCGAAGGGGCGCCTCCAGGACGCCCTCGAGTCTCTGACCCGCCTGTTTAGGAGCGCCAACGCCAATAGCTGGTACCGGGCCAATCCCGCCTACCAGGCTTACCAATATCAAGGACACGCCTACCTCCGCTTTGTCGAGCGGTCGATCAAGCTTGCCTACGAGCGCGCGCACGGACGATCCCGCGACTCAACGCTCATCGCCGAGGCCCAAAGCGCCGCGTTCACGGGGAACTTGCTCGGCCACGAATGGCGCATCACCCCCATCCAAGACCGCGGCTCGGCGCACTGCGCGCACCATGCCTTGTTCAACGCGATCCAGGCCTCGGTCGGCTTCGGCTATCCTCTGTCCGTTCACCGCTTCATCGAGCGCGCCCAAGAGGCGCTCAACGTCCGGCCGGAGAAGATCACCGGCCTGCGCGGCGCCGAACTCGCCGCCTTTGAGAACAACCTCGGACTCAAACTCGGCGTGGATGTCGGCTCAGGCATGGACGCGGACTTCATCACGCGCTGGGCGCGCCTCCTCGGTCTCAGCGCGGCGGCGCGCGGCCCGCCGCGCGGCGACGCCGAGTGGAGCGCCTTACTCGGCCGCGGCCAGGAAGTCCTGATCAGCCTGCGCATGTTCCACGAGCGCTTCAAGCACACGTCCGCGCAGCGTCACTTGCACGGCCACGACTACGAAATGCTGCACCACGCAGTTTACCTGCTCGGCGCCTTTGACAGCCCCTCGCGCGGCGCCCGCCTGTACATGGTCCAAGACTCCGGCTCGGGCGCCACAGACTTCTACACCGCCGAGGAGCTCACGGCCGTCGCTTCCGACCTTCAGATCCTTGAAACCGCCTCCCCCGTCATCCTACCGGTCGTTATTATAAAGGAGAGCTCTGATGGTTGACACGAAGGATCCCGATGGGGGTACACACGGCACGCCGCGCCAACCGCAGCCCGTGCGGCTCGCGTTTCAGCGCGGTGCGAGAGGCAGCGGCGTCACGCGCCTCGAGGGGCTCGTGATGCACCCGACCCACAAGGACCTGATGCTCGGAAAGCTCAAGAAGCAGCTCGGCTGCGGCGGCGCCCTCAAGAACGGGACCTTCGAGTTCCAGGGCGACCATCGCGACAAGCTCGGGCAAATCATGCACGCCGACGGCTACCGGGTCAAGCGCATCGGCGGCTAGGCGTCTTGCCTCGGTAGGTCTTTCATCCTATGGGTCCACAGGTCAAATCTCGTTTTCCTCAGACCCTGAGGACACATGCCGGGTTCCGCCGATCCAAGGTTAATCCGTTTACCGCATTTTATCCCTATTTTTACCGTAGCGCGGTTGACATTTCCAGGTTCCGGGACTACTCTAAGCTCATGAACACACGAAAATGGCTGCAGGTCGGGTTGACTCTTCTCTGCTCATTGGGAGCCGTTTCAGTCGAGGCGGCGCCGACCTTGACGGTGGGGAGCGCTTCTGGACAGGCGGGCGCCTCGGTGACTCTTCCCGTCACTTTTAATCCCGGCACGTCCTCCGTGGCGAGCTTGCAGTTCAGCCTCACCCTGCCGCCCGGCTTGAGCACCGGGGCGATTACGCCCGGCGCGATCTTGACGTCAGCCGGCAAAAGCGTAAGCTCGAATCTGACGGGCAGCACCGTGACCTTCATCATCTTCGGGTTTAATCAGACCCCGATCACCAGCGGTTCTCTTTTGACGACGAAGTTGACGATCTCCCTTGGAACGGCGGTCGGCAACCTGAGCCTGCCGGTGTCCGGCGTCTTCTACTCGGATCCCAATGGAGCCGTTATCGCCGCCGGCGCGAGCACCGGAGGCACGGTGAGCGTTCTTCCGCCGGTGCCGACGATCACCAGCGCCGGGACGGCCACGGGGCAGGCGGGGACCGCGTTCAGCTATCAGATTACGGCCAGCAACAGCCCCACCAGCTTCAACGCCACGGGTCTGCCCGCGGGGCTCTCGGTCAGCACCACGACCGGCCTTATTTCCGGTACGCCCACGGCCGCCGCGACTTCAAACGTGACCTTGAGCGCCTCCAACGCGGGCGGAACGGGAACGAGAACCTTGACCTTGACGATCAACCCTCCGGCGCCGGCGATCACCAGCGCCGGGACGGCCACGGGGCAGGTGGGGACCGCGTTCAGCTATCAGATTGCGGCCAGCAACAGCCCCACCAGATTCAACGCCACGGGTCTGCCCGCGGGACTCTCGGTCAGCACCACGACCGGCCTTATCTCAGGTACGCCCACGGCCGCCGCGACTTCAAACGTGGCCTTGAGCGCCTCCAACGCGGGCGGAACGGGAACGAGAACCTTGGCCTTGACCGTGTATTCCGCCTGTGACCTCAACCAGGATGGGGCGAGCAACGTGGTGGATGTTCAATTGCAAGTCAATCAGGCTCTGGGCGTGACGGCTTGCACGTCGGATTTAAACTCAGACGGAGCGTGCAACGTCATCGACATCCAAAGAGACGTCAATGCCAGCCTGGGCTTGCTGTGCGTCGTCGGTCCGTAAGGACCCTCGAAAACTGATGGACCTGTTGTAGCTATCAGAAGCCTGCGCCCCACCGGCGCGTCCAGGAAAGGGTGTAAGTCGACGCGCCATCGATCGGAGCAACGTAGCCGAGGCTGAGTCCCCACGGCATGTAAGTCAGTTCAGTGCCCAATGGAAGGAGGATGGAATCGGCGTCGCCGAGGCCCGGGCCGGAGTATCTCCTGATCTCCGCGCCCGTGCTGGGATCATAGTCCGAGACATATTCTGTGCCAGCATCGAGGCACATGATAGTCATGAGGAAGACGGCGGCGCGGAATTTCCCGAAGCCGAACGAGGGGGCCGCGCCCAGCGCCAACGCGCCGCCGCTTAGGGTCCCGCCGTTCTTGGCTCCAAGGACCGGGTCGTTGCGCGTCTCGGTGATATCCATGAACCCCGCGCCCATATAGACCGGCAGGCGGAAGCCCTCGCCCGTCCAATGGTCCCAGATAAAGTTGCCCATGACGACCGTGCCTTGGCCTTTGCTGTCGTGGCTTTGCGCGTCGTATTTATTCCGGGTCGAGGCCGGCGCACTGGGCGGCACCAGATTGCCAAAGCCGCTCATGGGGCTTTTCCCTTTCAGGTCGCTGTGTCCAACCATGAATCCGACCCCCCAATGATCGCCCAAACCATAGTTGGCGCTGGCGGCCAGAGCCCAACCGCTCATGTCAGCGTCGTTCATGTCGATGGTCGAATAACCCGGCGCGATCCTTGTGTGCAGACGGCCCTTTTGAAGGGGGAAGGAGAGCATCCCGTGGCCTATCGCCTCGCTGAGCGCCATCCTGGTCGGAGTCGGAGGCCGCGTGGCCGACACCGAAGTGGCCGAGGCGGACCATGCACGAGGTGCGATGGCTCCAAAGCAGGGAAGGATTAAGAAAATGACACCGGGCGCGATTCGTCTATTTTCCGACATGGTCACTCCTCGAACCTGCACGCTGGATCTGAGCCATCTCCAAAAAAATATCATTCCGCATAAGAACTGTCAACACGCACGATTACGATCCTGATGCGCCCGGAACCTCAGTCCACCGTCCTGTCGACGATCCAGGTCCTCCGGCCGCCCCGCAACGTGACCGTCGCCTGACGGTTCGAAACCGGGACACCGCTGCCATCAAGGTAGCGCAGCGTCACGCGATGCTCACCCGCCGGCAGACGGATGCGGGCAAAGCGTATCTGCGAGGGGAGGGTCTGCCAGCAACGCAGATCCGCGGACTCGGAGCCGGTCGCATCCAATCCCGTCACGGTCCCGAGCAGCTTCACCGCGCCCCTCATCGCCGAGCGGCTCTTCAAGGCCAAGAGACGATCATCCAGGTCGCGATTCACGATCTCGAAGATGTCCTCGGCCAGTTCGGTCTTCCATGTCCCCCGGTCGAGCTCGACCTGGGACTGCTTGATCCGGAATTGCTTCTGCGCATATTCGGGGTAGGCGATGTTGAGCACCGCCGCCGCCACGCCGCCCGCGGCCTTCAACCCCGCCTTGCCGGCGCCGGCTGCGACCGCCATGACCCTGACCAAGGTGCTGTTGTTCTCCGGCACGGCCGCCGCCGAGGATTCCTCCCGTCCGGGTGAGGACTTGGCCGCATCACCGCCTCCCGGCGTGCTGACGGATCTCTTGTAAGGTGCCGGGCCGTTGTAGTGCAGGAAGACCAGTTCACCGTCCGGACCGAGGTCTCCTTGGAATGAGGCGGACGGAGCTGAAACCTTATAATGTCCCTCATAATCGCGATAGGCCTGCTTCGCCGTCTCATGTGAGATTCTGGCGTCATCCAGCTTTCCCGCTTCTGCGTAGAGCATCGCCGCCAGGTAACGGGCGAAGGCATCGTCCGTGTAGGCGACGGGGCTGTCTCCCATGCCGCGCGCCCGCTCGTCTAGAAAAGCCTCGACACGCCTGACTTCCACCAACGCCTCGTCGAGCTCGCCCAGTTGGGCATAATTGAGGGCGTGGAAGATGTGCGCCAGCGCCCGGTCCGATGGATCGCCGCGATATTCCTCGATGTTCTCGTTTGCGAGCAGAGCGCCAGCCGCTCGCGACATCTTGCGGGTGTAAAAGCCTTCCATCTCCTCCTCGGCCCTGGCGAAATGCTCGCTGCTCTCCCTGTAGCGACCGGCCACGTGGAGCGCCATGGCCAGATCGAGCTCATAGAGGACGACGTTAGAGGCGCCGTATTCGTCCCTGGCGGCGCGCACCCTTTCGGCGGCCGCCGCATGCGCGCCCGCGGCAGTCAGCTCCGCGACGCTTTTCTTACTCTCCTTGGAAGGCCCAGCGCAGGCCGCTATGAGGGCGCAGCATGCCGTACCGATCACGCCCGCGACGATTCGAAGCAAGAACGACTTTCGCTCCGCGGCCTTATGATCCATTGGAATGAAGTATATGGAAGTATCCCGCAAATGAGAATGTCCTCCATCGCTGGAGGGCATTCACGCGCCCTGGCCGATGTGTTTTTCTCCGACGGCTAAAACTTAAAAGCCCCCTTTTCAGAGGGCGATTTTGAGGCGGAAAAGTTGGTGGACGTGACAGGGATCGAACCTGCGACCTCTTCCTTGCGAAGGAAGCGCTCTCCCAGCTGAGCTACACGCCCGTCGTGTTGATTATAGCAGAAGAATTTAATTCTTGAGCTGCGCCTTCATCCTGCGCAGTTCCTTCTTATAAAGACGACGCGCCTCGGAGTGCTCCTCATTGGTCTCGGAGAATACGTGCCCGCCTCGGGCGTCGGCCACGAAGTAGAGCGCGCGGGTGTCGGCGGGTTTGAGCGCGGCCAGGAAGCTCTCCAATCCCGGACTGCAGATGGGACCGGGCGGCAGTCCTTGGCGGCGGTAGGTATTGTAAGGGGAATCGATGGCAAGATCCGCCTTGCTCAGGCCTTTCTTCCAACGGCCCAGAGCGTACTGAACCGTGGGATCGGCCTGGAGCGGCATGCGTCGCTTGAGGCGGTTGAGGTAGACGGCCGCGATGACCGCCCGCTCCGCTTTGAGCACGGCCTCGCGTTCGACAATGGAGGCCACGATGAGCAGTTCATCTAGGCTCAGGGACGGGCGGGGGTCGGCGGAGGCGTAGGCCGAGCCGACCTCGCGCAGGAATTCCGAGACCATCTTGTCGGCCGCTCGCTCGGCGCCGTAGCCGGGCGGGAAGTGATAGGTGGACGGGAATAGCTTGCCTTCCAGCCTGCGCGTCTTCACCAGGGCCTCGAACTCGCCCGCGTCGGCCGCGCCCGCCGCTTCCAGGCGCTCGGCGATCTGGCTGGCGCGGAAGCCCTCCGGGATCGTCACCTTCACGTCGTCGGTCAGTCCCAGGGTCAGCTTGCGCGCCACGCGCGTGGGCCACTCGCGCGCGCGCAGGGTATAGGCGCCGGGCTTGAGATGACGCTCGAAGCGCGTGAGCTTCAGGAAGACGCGAAAGGCGAAGGGCGAAGGCACGACGCCCTTCTCGGCCAGGAGCTGGACCGTCTGGCGGGCGGACAGGCCCTCGGGAATCTCGACGCGGACGGGCGCTCCGGGCCGCAGCATCCAGGCGAGAAGCGCGAGCAGGAGGAAGGCGACCCCGCCCGGCGAGGCGAGGACCCGGCGGCTCACGCTCGGCGGTTCTCGGCGCGGCGCAGGACGGCGCGCACGCGGGCGAGCAGCTCGGGAGCCTTGCAGGGCTTCACCACGAAATCATCCACCCCGAAGTGGAGGGCTTCCAATTCCTCGTCGACGGTCTGCTTGACGGTGATCATGACGACGGGAATGTCCTTGAGCCGGGGCACGGCGCGCATCTCGCGGCAAAAACGTTCGCCGTCCATCTTCGGCATCATCCAATCGACGAGGACCACGTCGCAGGGGGACTCGCGCAGGAGGGCCAGGCCCTCCTCTCCGTCCTCGGCCAAGCGCACCTCGAAGCCCGCGCCGCGCAGCACCTCCTGGAGGATGATCCGGTAGTCCTCCTCGTCGTCGATGACCAGAACCTTCGTCGCCATGCCGCCCCCCTCGTTCAACCCGCGACCCTCAGGGAGAACGTGAACCTCGATCCGTTTCCCGGCTCCGATTTCATCTCGACGCGTCCGCCGTGCTGGGCGACGATGGACTTCACGATGTAGAGACCGAGGCCCGTCCCCTTGTGGCCGGCCACTCCCTCGTTGACGTTCGTTCCCTGGGTGAAGGCCTGAAAGAGGCGGCCGCGGTCGGCGTCGGACATGCCCCGCCCCGTGTCGGCCACCGTGACCTCGACCCAGCGTCCGGCCGCGTCGCGGACCTGCTCGGCCTCCAGACGCACCTTGCCGCCGCTGGGGGTGAACTTGAGTGCGTTGGCCAACAGATTGATCAAGACCTGTCGGACCCGGTCGGCGTCGGCCAGCACCGGGGGCACGCCGTCGATCATGTTCTCCACGACCACGCCCTGCGCGAGAGCCTTCGCCTCGAAGAACCTCGCGGCCTCGGCCGCGAGGGGTCCCAGCGCGAGGGGACGCAGGACGCACTCCATCCTGCCCTGCTCGATCTTGGCCACGTCCAGGAGATCGGTGATGAACCGGTTCAGACGCTGGACGTTGGCCGCGATGCGGTCCAGATAATCCAGGGAGAGGTTCAGACCCTGCTTCTCGCCGGCGGAGATCTTCTCGCGGATGAGGGGAAGAAAGCTCTCGATGGCGCCGAGAGGGGAACGCAGTTCGTGGGTCACCGAGGAGACGAAGTTCTTCTTGACGATGTCGAGATCGGCCAGGCGCGTCGACATGCCGTTGAAGACGCGGACCAAAGCGCCGATCTCGTCGTCGCTTTCCCATTCCAGGCGCACGCCGAGATGTCCCTCGCTGATCTGCTCGGCCACCCTGCTCAGCGCGACGAGGCTCGTCGTCAAGGAGCGGGACAAAAAGACCGCCAGGCTCAGGCCCAACAGGGCCGTGAGCGATCCCGTCCAGAGCAAGACCTTCAGCATCATGCGCTGGCGCTCCAGAATGGGCTCTCGCAAGACGTCCCGGTCGACGCCGAAGGAGATCTCCACGATGCTGTCGGGCATGGAGGGGTCGGAGACCCTGACGCGACGTTCATCGATGCGCCCGACGGATGGCGCGGCCCCGAGGTTCTGGGTGGTGGTCTTGGTTCCTTTGTGCCAGACCACGTGCGCGTAGGCAAGGGCCGGGTATTGGGCCTTCAGGAAGTTGAGGTAGCTCAGAAGCTGGACCTGATCCTTCTGGATGAGGGCGTCGGTGGCGGTGCGGGCCACCGCGTGCTTGAGGAGCGTCTCGGCGCGCAGGACCTCGCGTTCGCCCAGCGCGCGCTGGACCGAGACCACCCCATAGCTCAGGAGCAGCAGCGAGGCGATCTGAAGAAGGGCCGCCTGGGTGATCAGGCGGCTGCGGATGGTCATGGGATGAAAATATCATATTTCACCCGCGGGACGTCGCGCCCATCAATCGTATTGATTTATCAACATATCTAGTCTATGCTTATCCCAGAAATGCATCCGGGAAAAGATGAACCCCTCGAACCAGCTCTGCGGGACATAGAGTCCATCCAAAGCCTGGACACCGCGCGGCTCGCCCTGCGCTGGGCCCTCGAGCGGATGAGGACCTTGGAGAAGCGCGCCGAGGAGCTCTCGACCGAAGCCAAGCGTTCCGAGGACGCCCGGGCCAAGACTTCCGCGGAACTGGAGGCGGCGCAGGAACTCCTTACTCGCCGCGTCAACGAGTCCTTGGAGCGCGAGCGTTATTATTCCAAGATCGAGGAGTATCTCTCCCTGAAGCTCGAGGGAGGACTCGACCCCGCCGTCCTCGCCGAGCGCGCGGCCCGCATCGACGAACGCGAGACGCAACTCCAGCAACGCGAGATCTCGGCCGAGCGGGCCCTCAAGGCCGCCCAGGTCCGACGCGACGAGGAGTTGTCGGCCGCCATGGCCGATCTCGCGGCCTCCGCCGAGACCAGGCTCCGCGAAGCCCGCGGCGACTACGACTCCCGCGTCGCGGCCCTGGAACGCAGTCTGGCCGAGAGGCAGATCGCCCTGCACGAGAAGGAAGCCCAACTCTCCTCCTTGGAGCGCGCCCTCGAGGAGCGCCGCGCGCGCCTGTCGGAGTTCCACGCCGCCCAGCGCGCGACCCTGGAGCGCGAAGCGTCCTCCATCAACCAGACCGCCCAGGACCAGTCCGAATTCCTCGAGCGCCGCATCCAGCAAGCCCTCGCCGCCAAGACCAAGGCCCTCGAAGTCTCTTGGCGGACCGACCAGCAGATGCTGATGGCCGAGCTCGCCGAGTGGCGCGCCAAGGCGCGCGAGCACCTGCCGGCCCTGCTCGACGCCCAGGGCAAAGCCGCCGACGCGGAGGAAACCCTGCGCCGCCTCCAGGAAGAGAACCAGGCTCTCCTCCAGTCCAAGTCCGCGCTGACCGAGGAGTTGTCTCGCTGGCGCCGGCAGGCGCAGAGCGACCTGCCGACCTGCGGCAAAGATCCGCGGACTCGCGCAGACGCTTGAGGAAGCTCGCCGCGCCCCCCTCGTCGCCGGCGTAGGCCACGACGAGCAGGTTCGGGCGGGCGGCTTTGACCATCTCCAGCGCGCCGGCGAGCGCCGGGATCGCCTGCACGCGATGGCCCTGTTACGACAGCAGTGCGCTGATCTGCCGGCTGAACTTGGCGTCGTCGCAGGTCACGGCGATGATCATCTCGGCCTCACCTCGCGAACATCGGGTACTCCCCGAACACTTCCTTCAAGGCGTTCGTGACCTCTCCCACCGTCGCGTAAGCCTCCACGGCCTCCAGGATGAGGGGGAGGAGGTTGGTCGGACCCTTCGCGGCCTCGCTCAGGCGCGAGAGGCTCGATTGGACCCGGCCGTTGTCGCGCTCGCGGCGGAGTCTTTTTAACGCCGCGACCTGACCCTTCTCCACGGCATGGTCGATCTTCAAGATGCTCGGCGCGCCACCCCCCGTCTCGTGGACGTTGACCCCGACGATGCGCCGTTTCCTGGACGACAGGTCGGTCTCGAAGCGGTAGGCGCTCTCGGAAATCTCGCGGTGGAAGAAGCCCTGCTCCAGGGCCCGCACCACGCCCCCCAGCTCCTCGATGCGGCGCATGACGGCCGTCGCGCGCGTCTCCATGTCCTTGGTCAGCGACTCCAGGAAGAAGGAGCCTCCGAAAGGGTCGGGCGTGTCGGTCACGCCCGTCTCGAGAGCGAGGATCTGCTGGGTGCGAAGGGCCAGCATCACGGCCTCGTCGCTCGGCAGGGCCAGGGCCTCGTCGAAAGAGTTGGTGTGCAGGCTCTGCGCGCCGCCCAGGACCGCCGCCATCGCCTGGTAGGCCACGCGCGGGAGGTTGTTCATCGGCTGCTGGGCCGTCAGCGAGACGCCCGCGGTCTGGCAGTGCATCGGCAGCATCCAGGAGATCTCCTTCTTGGCGCCGAACTCGTCCTTCATGAGCTTGGCCCAGATGGAGCGCGCGGCGCGCAGCTTGGCTATCTCCTCGAAGAAGTGGTTGTGCACATCGAAGAAGAACGACAGCTGGCTCGCGAAATCGTCGACGGGAATGCCGCGCTTGACCAGCCTTTCGACGTAGTCGCGCCCGTCGGCCAGCGTGAAGGCCAGTTCCTGGACCGCGTCGGCGCCGGCCTCACGGATGTGGTAGCCGGAGATGGAGATGGGATAAAAGCGGGGAACTTCCTTGACGCAGTACTCGATGAGGTCGAGCACCAGGCGCATGGAGGCCTCGGGCGGGTAGAGGTATTCGTTCTGGGCGATGTACTCCTTGAGAATGTCCGTCTGGCAGGTGCCGCGCAGGCGCTTGAAGGGTACGCCCTGCTTGCGGGCCACCGCCAGGTACATGGCGAAGAGGACCGGGGCGGGCAGGTTGATGGTCATCGAAGTCGAGACCTTGCCCAGGGCGATTCCGCCGAAGAGATCCTCCATGTCCGCCAGGCTGTCGACGGCCACGCCCTCGCGCCCGACCTCTCCGAGGGCCCGCGGATCGTCGGAGTCGATGCCCATGAGCGTCGGCAGGTCGAAGGCCGTCGAGAGGCCCGTCTCTCCGTGGCTGAGCAGGTACTTGAAGCGCGCGTTGGTGTCCTTGGCCGTCTTGTGGCCCGCGAACATGCGCATGGTCCACGGCGTCATGCGGTAGCCGCCGCTCTTGAGTCCCCGCGTGAAGGGAAACCGGCCGGGCCTGCCGATTTCGGAAAGCAGGTCGCGGCCGGCGAGGTCCTCGGGGCCGTATTCGCGCTTGACCGGGATGCCGGAGAGAGTTCGGGGCTCCTCGGCCGGCGCGAGGACGGTCGCGGATTTCTTCTCGAAGGCGGTCTTCTTCATGGCGCGCGGAGCTCAATCCTGACGAACTGGTGCTTGCCCATCTGGAGGACGAAGGCGGCGGGAGAACGCACGGCACCGTCGGCGGCGACCTTCACTCCGTCGATGCGGACTCCGCCCTGCAAGACGAGACGACGAGCCTCGCCGCGGGACTTGGCCCCGCCCGCGCGGCCGATGATCTCGGAGAGCGTCGATCCCATCGGCACGGAAACGACCCGCAGGTCCGTCGGCAGTTCCTTCTTGGAGAAGGTGTTCTCAAAATAAGCCAGGGCCTCGGCCGCGGCAGGCTCGCCGTGGAAGCGCGCGACCAGCGTGCGCGCGAGAGCCTTCTTGGCCTTCATCGGATGCTGGGCCTTGACCGCCTCCAGGTCCGCGTCGGTGAGGAGCTCGTAGTACGAGAGCATGAGCTCGTCGGAGGCCTTCATGACCTTGCCGAACATCTCGTTGGGCGCGTCGTTGAGGGAGATCGCGTTGCCGTAGGACTTCGACATCTTCTTCTCGCCGTCAAGGCCCACGAGGAGCGGCTCCGTCATGGCGACCTGGGCGTCCTGGCCCGCGTCGACCTGCATCTTGCGGCCCATGAGCAGGTTGGTGAGCTGGTCGTTGCCGCCCAGCTCGACGTCCGCCTTCACCGCGACGGAGTCGTAGCCCTGGAGGAGGGGATAGAGGACCTCGAGGAGAGTCAGAGGCGAGTTCTCGGCGATCCGCTTCTTGAAGTCTTCCCGGGCGAGGAGCTGCTGGACGGTGTGGCGCTTGAGCGTGTCGAGCAGGAGGTCGCGCATGAATGGCTCCAGCCACTCGGAGTTGAATCGCAGCTCGGTTCTCTGCGGGTCGAGAATCTTGAACGCCTGCTCTTGGTAGGTTTTCGCATTGGCCTGGACGTCCGCGGCCGTCAGCGCGGGGCGCGTCGAATCGCGGCCAGAGGGGTCCCCGACCCTGGCGGTCAAGTCGCCGATGATCAGGACCGCGGTGTGCCCCAAATCCTGGAAGCGGCGAAGCCGGGTCAGGACGACGGAATGGCCGAGGTGGAGGTCGGCGGAAGTGGGATCGACCCCGAGCTTGACGCGAAGCGTCCGCCCGGAGGCAAGCTTCTTGGCGAGCTCCGCTTCGCTTACGAGGCTGACGCAGCCGCGCTTGAGCGACGCGAGTTGGGCGTGAAGGTCCATGACGGCGATTATACGAACTACGTCCGAAGGTTTCTACTCAGAACATGTCGTAGGGATCGACGTCCAGCGTCAGCCGAACCGTGGAGGCGCGGTGATGCGCCCGGGCCGCCGCCAAGGCCGCTTCCACGCCCTCCGGGGGCAGCTTGATTAAGAGGTGGCGCCGGAACTTCCCGCGCACCTCGCGCAGAAGGGCCGGTGCCGGACCGACGACCTCGGCCTTCTGCGCGAGGCCGACGCGCAAGGCTTCGGCCAGGCCGCGCGCCGCCTCGGCCGTGCGGGCCTCGTCTTTGCCCGTGAGGATCGCGCGCAGGAGCGCGGCCGCCGGCGGATAGCGCAACTCCCGACGCGCCGTCAGTTCCCCGTCGGCCCAGGCCGCGTAGTCGCCCGCGGCGGCCCCGCGGATGGCCTCGTGCTCAGGTGACAGCGTCTGGATGAGGACCTCGCCGGGCTTGTCGGCCCGGCCCGAGCGGCCGGCCACCTGGGCCAGCATCTGCATGGTGCGCTCCGAAGAACGAAAGTCGGGCATGTGGAGCATGGTGTCGGCGTCCACGACTCCGACCAAGGTCACGTCCGGAAAGTGAAAGCTCTTGGCGACCAGCTTGGTGCCGACGAGGACGTCGGCCTTGCGCTCGCGGAACTGATCGTAGATCCGCTGTTCCTGCTTGCGCTCCTTGGAGAGGGTGTCGCGGTCCATGCGCAGGACGCGCGAGCCCGGAAGCCGCCGCTTGACCTCGGCGGCCACCCTCTGCGTGCCGACGCCGCAGGCGCGCACCGAGGGGTAACCGCATTGGCCGCACTTCTCGGCGGGCGCCCACTCCTTGCCGCAGTGGTGGCAGATCAGCGTCCAGCGCGCTCGCCCGTCCGGGCCGGCCGGAGCCTCGTGCTGGATCTTGGCCACGCCGCAATCGGGGCACCGATCGATCCAGCGGCACTTCACGCAGGTCGTCAGCGTCGAGAAGCCGCGGCGGTTGACCAGCAGGATGACCTGCTCGCGCCGCGCCAGGCGGTCCTTCATCTTCGAGACGAGTTCCTCGCAGAGGACCTCCCCGAAGCCGGGCATGGCGATGACGCGCACGCTCGGCCGCTCCAGGCGAGAGACGCGTTCCGGCATCTCCACGAGCTCCGCCGAGCCCCGGCGGGCCAGGTCCCAGGCCTCCAAGGACGGCGTGGCCGAACCCAGCACCGCCAAGGCGCCGAAGGAACGCGCCCTTTCGAGAGCGACGTCTCGGGCATGGTAGTAAGGAGCGTTGGAATCCTGCTTGAAGGACTCGTCCTGCTCCTCATCGAGGACCGCCAGGCGCAGGTCGGAGAAAGGAAGAAGACAAGCCGAGCGCGCGCCCACCACGACCTTCACAACCCCCCGCCGCACGCCGAGCCAGGTCCTGCGCCGCTCGCGCTGCGTCAGGCCGCTGTGCCAGAGGGCCACGGACGCCCCGAGGCCCGCGGAGAACTCGTCGAAGAAAGGCCGCGTCAGGCCGATCTCGGGCAGGAGGAAAAGCGCTTGGCCGCCGCCCTGCACGGCGCGCCGGATGAGGCGCAGGTAGACCTCGGTCTTGCCGGAAGCGGGCACGCCGAAGAGCACGACGCGCGCGTGCCGGTTCTCGCCCAGCAGCGCCTCCAAGCGCCCCAGGGCCTTGCTTTGTCCCGGGGTCAGTTCGAAGGCGGAGGCTGCGGCCGCGCGCGCGGGGGCGGGGGCGAAGGACGCGGGCTCGTCGAGCGAACGCACGAAGGGCGGCAGGAGGGCCTTGACGCACTCGCCGATGGCGGCGCCGAAGCGCCGGGACATCCAGCGCGCGCAGGCCACACCCTCCGCGCCCAGGGCGGGGAGCGCGTCCACGACCGAGTCGAGGGGCTTGAGCGGCCTCGCCGGATCTCCGTCGAAGACGGCGATGACTGTGCCCACGGTCCGCCGCGGGCCGAAAGAGGCGCGCACGCGCTGTCCGGGAGCCACCGTCATCCCCTGGGGGACGCGGTAGTGGTAACCCTTGGGCAGGGGGATCGGGAAGACGACTTCGGCAATGCGCACTATTTAATCGCGGTGAAGACGAAATGCGGCGGGATGTTCAACACCTCGAACTGGGTGTCCACCTCGCGGAAATAATCCTTGAGCATCGTGATGAGGTGCGTGGTGACCTGGTACGGCACGAAGCGCCCGCCGGGACGCAGGTGATGGGCGGTCTTGCTCAGAAGTTCGTGGCGGCCGCGCCCGGAGAAGAACGCGAAAGGCACGCCGGAGATGATGACGTCCGCCTCGCGCACGCCGTGCTGGGCCAGGATCTTGTCGATCTCGCGCACGTCGCCGTGGACGGCGATCATCCGGGGGTCGATCAAGGTCGCGGCGAGTTCGTCGTAGAGTTTCTTGTTGAACTCGACGGCGATGAGCTTGGCGTCGGGGCGCATCTTCTGGAGGATGCGCCGCGTGATGACGCCCTGGGCCGCGCCGTACTCGACGATGACCTGCGAGCGCTCCAGGTCCATGGCCTTGATGACGCGCTCGACGAGGTACTTGCTCGAGGGAGTGACGGCGGCGACGCCGCGATCATCGAGAAAAACCTTCACGTAGCCCATGAATTTCCCCTCATCGCCCTTCCTCTTCTTTTTGGAATCGGAGACGAGTTCATCGAGCTTGTCGCGGCCCTTCCGGATCTGGCCGCTGATCAGCGCTCCCAGGTTATCAAGCACGTCGCGGTCGGACCGCTCTTGGCGGGGATCTTTCTTGCTCATGGTCTGCAAAGCTCCTCTCTGAGATTCTTCATATCCTCCCATACGTCGCGCTTGAGGTTCGGATTGCGCAGGAGCGCGGCGGGGTGAAAGGTCGGCATCAGGCGCACGCGCGGCGCGCCCCCGCCCGGGTCGTAAGTCCGCCAGCGGCCGCGGATCTTCGTGATCGCAGTCTGGTCCTCCAGGAGAACGCGCGCGGGCACCGCGCCCAGCGTCACGAGGAAGCGCGGCGCGATGGCGCGGATCTGCGCGTCGAGCCAGCCCCGGCAGGCCGCGATCTCCCGAGGCGAGGGGGGGCGGTCGTTGCCGCGCTTCTCCGGGTCGGACGGGTCGACCATCGGGTGGCACTTCACGATGTTGGCGATGTAGACCGTCTCGCGCGACAGGCCGATGGCGGCCATGATCTTGTCGAGGAGTTGGCCGGATCGTCCCACGAAAGGCTCGCCCTGGTGGTCCTCGGAGAAGCCCGGGCCCTCGCCCACGAACATCACCTGCGCCCGGGGGCTGCCGACCCCCGGCACGGCCTGGAGGCGCGACGCGCCGAGCGGGCATGCCCGGCAGGTCTTGACCCTCTGCGCCACTTCGTCGAGGGATAAAGGTTCCGTCTGGACAGGGGCCGCCGCGAGAACGCAGGGGCGCGATGAGCCGTCCGCCCAATCGGAGGAGTCCGAGAGTTCGACCCGGCGCCGAAGGACGCGGGTCAAGTCCTTGAGTTCGTCAATCTCGGAGCTCAAGGAGTCTCGTCGCTTCCGCGAGGATCGCCCGCGCCGCTCGGGCCTTCGGCATCTCGGGAAGGCGGACGTCGCCTGTGCGGCCGACCAGGGTCAGGCGCGCGCGTCCCGAAGCCAAGCAGGATGGACCGTTCGCTGCGACCAGGTCCAGTCCTTTGCGCTTAAGCTTGGCTCGGGCGTTGGCTTCCTTCGCTCTCGTCTCGAGCGCGAATCCGATGAAAACCTGGCCCGGCCGGCGGCGAGAAGCCGCAGCTTTGATGATATCGGGATTGGGAGTCAAATTCATGGAGACGCGGCCCGGGCCGCGCTTGATTTTGTGACGGGCGACGCGGACCAACCTCCAATCGCAGACGGCGGCCGCGCCGATGATCAGGTCCGCGGCGCGCACGCGCCGCAGGACCTCGCGGCGCATCTCGAGGGCGGCGGTCACGCGCACGACCTCCACGCCGCGGGGCGCGCGCAGGGCCGTCGGGCCGCTCACCACGCTCACGCGCGCGCCTGCCGCGCGCGCGGCGGCGGCCAGAGCGAATCCCATGGCGCCGCTCGAGGCGTTCGTGAGGAAGCGGACCGGATCGAGATATTCTCTCGTGGGCCCGGACGTGATCAGCACTCGGCGGCCCCGCAGGGATGTGGAGGGCACGGCTACTTCAGGGCAAGTCTCACGATCTCTTCGGGCTCGAGAAGGCGGCCCATGCCGACCTTGCCGCTGGCCAGCTCGCCTCTGGCGGGGCCCCAGACCTGGTAGCCGTAATCGCGCAGACGAGCGGCGTTGGCCTGCGTGGCCGGGTGCTCCCACATCTCCGCGTCCATCGCCGGGCATACGGCCACGGTCGCGCGCGTGGAGAGGATGAGGCCGTCGAGCAGGCCCTCGGCGCGGCCCGCCGCCAGGCGCGCGAGAAAATCCGCGGTGGCGGGGGCCACGAGGACCAGGTCCGCCCAGCTCGCCAGCGAGAGATGCGCCATTTCCCACAGGGAAGGATCCGCGACGTCGGCAACGGCGTGCCGAGACAGCACCGCCAAGCTTAGAGGCGCGACGAAGCGCGCCGCGTTCGGCGTCAGGATGCACCGGACCTCCGCGCCCCTCTTGACGAGGCCGCGCACGATGGCGGCGGTCTTGAAGGCCGCGATGCTGCCTGTCACCCCGAGGGCGACGCGGCGCGCGCTCTTGGCCACGGGCGAGCCCTACTCCGCCTTCTTCTCGGGCTCGGCGGCGCCGCCCGAAGAGACGATCTTCTTGAGGTCCTTCCAGTCCACCTTGCCGCTCAGGACCTCGCGCAAAGCCAGATCGAGGATCTCGGCCGGGGTCAGGTGGCGGTTCTCCTCGCGCCTCTTGAGCTCCTTGGCCCAGAGAGCGGCCATGGGAATGGCGGTGTACTTGCCCTTGCCGAAGTTCAGCATCAGTTCCTCGGTCGTCTTGGCGATGGGGACTTCTTTCGCGGCGGCGTCCTTCTTCGACATTGCGGCCTCCTTTGGAATCTCTCGAGATCAGGCGAGCGCGGGCAGGTAAGACGGATCGAGGCGCGAGGTCCTCAACGACTCGGCCGTCAGGATGCAGGAGATATGCGTCACGGCCTTCTCCAGATCATCGTTGACGACGACGTAGTCGTAGTCCTTGGCCGCAGCCAGCTCGCTGCGCGAGTTGGCCAGGCGCTTGGCCAGAGAGCCCTGCGCCTCGCGCCGCTGAGTCAGACGCATCTTGAGCACCTCGAGGGAGGGCGGCAGGACGAACACGAGGATGGCCGAGGGGTGCTTGCGGCGCACCGCCATGGCGCCCTGGACGTCGATGGTCATGACCACGACCTGCCCCTGCTTGAGGGCTTCCTCGACGAAGCGGCGCGGCGTGCCGTAGTATTCGTCGTGGACCATGGCCCACTCCAGGAACTCGCCGTTGCGTATCTTGCGCTTGAAGTCCTCGCGGGAGAGGAAGAAGTAGTGCCTGCCGTTCTTCTCGCACAGGCGCGGCGCGCGCGTGGTGCAGGTCACGGAGTGGCGCAGGTTCCGGTGGCGAAGAAGCAGTTTGCGGCAGATGGTGGTCTTGCCGGCGCCCGATGGGGCGGAGATGACGAGCAGGGCGCCTTTCCTCATTAGACTTGTGATTGTAGCGAATTCCTCAGGGAACACGCAAGAAGACCCTGTAAATGATAGGATGACTTTTATGAACGAAGACACCCCGCCCCTGCAGGTGGAGATCGACGAGGCAGTCTCGAGGGGGGTCTACACGAACCTGGCGCTGCTGACCCACAGCGAGACGGAGTTCATCCTCGACTTCCTCTTCATACAGCCGCAAACGCCAAAGACCAAAGTCCTTACGCGCCTGGTGACCTCCCCGGTCCACGCCAAGCGCCTGCTCGCGGCCCTTCAGGACAACCTGGCCAAGTATGAGACCCGCTTCGGGCCCATCGCGGCGGGCGACCAGGCGACCCGGCAGAAGACGGGAATCTACCAGTAGCCGCCGTGCGCGTCCCCCGGGCCGCCCTGGTCTGCGTCGGCAGCGAACTCCTCGCGGGCCAGGTGAACACCCATCAGGCCTGGCTCTGCGTGCGCTTGCGCCGCGCGGGCTTCGAGGTCGTGGGCGAGAGTTCGGTGCCGGACGATGCCCAGGCCCTCCGCCGGGCCCTCGAGCGCGCGCTGGCCGCCGCCGACGCCGTGATCGTCTGCGGCGGGCTCGGCCCCACGTTCGACGACATCACGCGCGAGGCGGCCGCCGCCGCGCTGGACCGGACGATGAGCTTCCGGCCCGCGCTTTGGAAAACCATCCTCAAGCGCTTCGCGCGCCGACATCTCCGCGTCCCCGAGGAGAACAAGCGCCAGGCCCAGGTCATCGCGGGAGCGACAATCCTGGCCAACGACGCCGGCTCGGCGCCCGGCCAATTCCTGCGCTCGCGCGGGCGCTCGCTGGCGCTCCTTCCGGGCCCGCCGTCCGAAATGCACCCGATGTTCGAGGGCCTGGTCCTTCCGCGCCTTAAAAAGAAGCACGCGCGCGACGTCCATCCCGCCGCCTTCTCGGTGCGCCTGTCCGGCGTGCCTGAATCCGCCGCCGACGAACGTCTAGCGCCCGTGCGCGCCCGTTGGCCCCAGGCCCGCTTCACCATCCTCGCTTCCGGCGGGGAAGTCTCCTTCCACGCTCTGACGGCGGAGTCCTCCGCCCCGGCCGCGCGGCACGCGCGCGCGCGCCTGCGGCGCGAAATCCTGGACGCGGTGGGGGAGTTCGCCCACGGCGAAGGGGAGACCACCCTGGAAGCGGCGGTGGGGGCGCGCCTCAAGGCGCGCGGGATTTCCATCGCCGTCGCGGAGTCGTGCACCGGAGGTCTCTTAGGAGGGAGCCTGACCTCCGTGCCCGGGGCCTCCTCCTACTTCCTCGGCGGCGTGATCGCGTATGAGAACGCCGTCAAAAACCGACGCCTGGGCGTGCCCTCCCGCCTCCTCGCCCGGCACGGGGCCGTCTCGGCCGAGTGCGCCGCGGCCATGGCGAAGGGCGCGCGCGCCGCGCTGAACTCGGACATGGCGCTCGCGGTCACCGGCGTCGCGGGCCCGGGCGGCGGGACCGCGGGAAAGCCCGCGGGCCTGGTCTTCGTCGCCGTCTGCGGCCCGGGCCGGTCCAACAGCGTTCGCCGCCTGGAAGTCCACGGCCCTCGAGAGACCGTGCGCCAGCGCGCCGTCACCGCGGCCCTGCGCCTGGCCTATGACGCCCTGTCCTG
>Ga0154316_111_pt1 | contig 31094 bp, 33 predicted proteins | sample RifGroA2_FD_105610 | JGI IMG/M metagenome (GOLD analysis project Ga0154316, IMG submission 105610) | Elusimicrobia bacterium GWA2_66_18
CAACGGGGCCGGGCTGACGGGCATCACGGCCGCGCTGCCGGCCAACGGCGTGACCACGGACACCAACCAGGGCGTTTCGGGGGTGAAGACCTTCACCTCCACCTTGACCGTGACGGGCGACGCCTTCTCCGTGGGCGGCGCGACGTTCGTCGTGGCGGGCGGCAACATCGGCGTCGGGACGGCGAGCCCCAACACAAAACTCCACATATCGGGAGCCGGGAGCATGGGGCTGCGGGTGGAAAGCACAGACGGGACGCGGGCGCAGATACACCTCTCGAGCATGCCGTCCTCGGGCTGGATGCTGGAGGCTCCCGGCATCTCCGGGAACAGCCCGGCGGGGACGTTCGGTATCGTCGAGTCGGGAGTGGCGAACCGGCTGACGATCCAGAACATAACGGGCAACGTCGGCATCGCAACGGCAAGCCCGGTTGTGAAGCTCGACGTCAACGGCGGCGCGGCCTTCCGGAGCTCGACGACTTGGACGGGGATGGCGGCGCCCACGGCGTCGGCCGCGGGCAACGGCGGGATTTATTTCGACTCGACCGTGGGCAAGTTCAAGGTGTCGGAGAACGGCGGTGGGTATGTGAACCTGGTCGGGGCGGGCTCGAGCGCGGGGGGCTGGACGGAGAGCGCGCCGAACGTCTCCTTGGCCAATCCCACCGACAACGTGGTGGTGCAGTCCACGCTGACGGTGCAGGGCAACGCCTTCTCGGTGGGAGGTTCGACGCTGGTGGTGGCGAACGGCGACATCGGCATAGGGACGACGATTCCGGGAGCGAAGCTGGATGTGAAGGGCAATATCGCAGTCGGGGCCGCGTTATCTCCTGCAGTCATTAGCGCCGATGGCGGTGTGCTCAATCTTAGAGGGACGACAACTGTAGCCATTCATACGGACAGCGATAACGACACCAGCGGCGAGATTATCTTTCAGAAGGGGGTGACGGCTGCACCTGCTGAGTTCATGAGAATAACAAACGCGGGCAATGTGGGCATCGGGACGACGAGCCCGGGGACGAAGCTGGAAGCAAACGGAGAAATCCGAGCTGCATCTACAGGCGTCAATGATGACGAGAATATATCTTGGAAAAACGGCACTCGCCAGTGGAACTGGGCTCTTTACGGAACCAATCAAAGCATGAGGTTGTATTCGCCCACGGACAACGTTGAGGCAATGAGGGTTCTTTCAAACGGGAATGTCGGCATAGGCACGGCGAGCCCAGAAGCGAAGCTGGACGTGGAAGGCTCCGCCCAGTTCGGCTCGGGCGCCGCGAAGAGCACCTTCTCCGCGACGGGCGCTCTCACCTTCCCGACCGGCTACGCGCCCTCGGCCGCGCTCGACGCCGCCAACAAGGGCTACGTCGACAGCCAGGTGAGCGCGGGCGGCGGCTGGACGAAGACGGGCTCGATCGTGGAATTGGCCGACTCGGCCGACAACGCGGTGGTGCAGTCCACGCTGACGGTGCAGGGCAACGCCTTCTCCGTGGGCGGCTCGACTTTGGTGGTGACCAACGGCAACATTGGCGTCGGGACGACAAGTCCATCTGCGAAACTAGATATCTATGGACAACTCATGGTTGGCGGAAATGCTGCTGACAAGGACTTTCTTACTGTAATGGCAAGCGCTAGGGCGTTTCCTTCCTCCGATGGTTTGACGACTCTCTGGTCGGCCAACGGTGCGTATTGGGCTGCCCCCATGATATATAGGTCGAAGAGGTTCCCGGATGCCGGTGGCGGAATTTTCCCTGACAATGAATACGGCGAATTGATGTTACAAGGGACTTCCCACGGAAGCTATAATCGGGGTATCAGTTTCGTGACGTCACCTAACGATGCGACAAGTCCGTCCATCAAGATGAGAATTGATTCTGGCGGCAGCGTCGGCATCGGCACGACGAGCCCGGGGGCGAAGCTGGAGGTCAAGCAGGACGCCGACAGCAACTATGCCCTACAGGTTTCGTCGAACGATGGGACCGGGATGATGGTCGTGGATAAGGGAGGCAAGGTCGGCATCGGAACGACGATTCCGACGGCCGCTTTACATGTCGTCGGGATTTCATCATTCACGACGTCCATCACCGTCAACGGCGTCGAGTACGCCTACGTGCCGAGGGGGCAAGTCAGCTTTTTTAATCTCTCGGCCTGCCCCGCCGGTTGGGCCGAGTTTACCCAAGCCCGGGGACGCTACCCGGTCGGACTGCCCTCCGGGGGCGCCTTGGCGGCGACGGTGGGGACGGCGCTGAGCGACCAGGAAAACCGTCCGGCGGGCAGCCATGTACATAGCGTCACCGATCCAGGTCATACTCACGCCATCCAGTTGTTTAACGGCAGTTCCGGATCCTCCAACCAAATACCAGGACAAAATAGCGGATCCTATGGATCCCAATGGGGCACGGAATCCAACACGACCGGAATAACGATTGCAGCGCCTTCCGGCTCCGTCGCGGGAACAAATTCCCCTTACATACAGCTTTTGGTCTGCCAGAAGGACTGAACCATAGGGCGAGGAACACCGCTTCCACACGCCGTCGGGAAGCGGCCGCGAGGTCAACGAGGTGATCCGGCGCTCAAAGACCTGATGTCGTTTAAAGGGCGTTCAGCGCCTTCTGGAACGCCTCCGGTTGGACCTCGATCTCCCGCAAGATTTCACGGATCAGAGGACGGGACAAATCTCTTCCCGGATGGTGCGGGAGGGTGGTGGTCCGGCCGTCGGCGTGACGGTAGAACGCGTGGCTCCCCTTCTGCCGCGTTTTCTTGAATCCGAGAGCCATCAGGACCTTCTCCATTGTCTTGGCATCGACAATGGGAAGCCGGCTCATCCGACTTGGACTTCGACCATCTGGGTGCCGACGAAATCGGGAATATCCGCGGCTCCGAAGGGAGCCGCTTCCTCCAGGCAAAGGGCGATGACTTCCTTCATGTTCTTCTGGAGTTCGTCCAGGGAAGCCGCCTGGGTATGGGCTCCCTGCAGGCCCGGGACCATTCCCATGTAGAGGCCCGTCTCGCGATCCCTTTCCACGACGACAGTGAACTGATGGACCATGGACATACTGTAACAGACGGGCGCTCCCTTCGCAAGGTCGCGTCGCGAGTTCCGTATCCAAGGAGGCGCGCGAGTGCTCAAGGACCTGATCGTCTTCCAGAAGACCTACGACCTGCTCAAGTGGATTCACGAGTTGACGGCCAAGTACCCGAAGTCGGAGAAGTTCGTGCCGGCGGCCAGGACGGAGAACGGGGTGCTGGACCTGCTCGAGGCCGGATCGAGGATGAACGACGAGCTTGGCCGCCTTCTGGGCGGCTTGAGAAAACGATTTGGCGGCGCCGCGCCGGACGTTGCGGCGACGCCGAAGGGGTAGGTCTATGAAAAGCAGCGTGGTTTTATCGCTCTTGCCGGACATGGGCTGATGATAATCGCATTCAACGGCAGATGAGAAGGGTCCGAAGACCTATGCGGGTCAGGCCGCGAGCTCGGCGGTCGTCACGGCGACGGCGTTGACGCCAGGCAGGCGCGCGCCGCCGGCGTCGACGAGCTGCTCGGCGAGCCAGGTGATGGGCTGGGGCTTGAAGGAGACCTCGAGGAAATCCCGGCAGCCCGCGGCGTAGGCCGAGCGCACGGCGTCGAGGTGGCGCTCGCAGGCCGCGGCCTGAGCGATGAGGAGTTCCTTGATGGCAGACGGTTCGGTCTCCGCCTTGCCGGAGGTTCCCATGAAGACGGGGACCTTCGGGGTGCGAATCTCGACGGCCTTGAGGGCCTCGCGCAGGGGGGCCAGGGCGGGCTCGAAGGCTGCGGTGTGGTAGGGTCCCTCGACCTGGAGGATCTTGATCTTGACGGGCCAGTCCTCGGACGCGGCTTTGCTGCGGTAGGCCTCGAGAGCCGCGAGGGTGCCGCCCAGCGTTCCCCGGCCGACCGTGTTCCACAGGGCGACGCGCACGCCCGGGACTTCCGCGGCGGATTGGGCCACGTCGTTGAAGTCCTCGGCGCTGACCGCGGCGAGACCCATGGGCTCGCGGAAGGACCGGCAGCAGTCGGAGAAGGCCTTGGCGCGGGCGGCGATGAAGCGTCCCGAGTCCTCCACCGTGAGCGCCTCGGCCGCGACGAGGGCCGCGACGACGCCCATGGAGTGGCCGATGGCGCCGGAGAGCTCCAGGCCGGGGCGGGCCTGTCGGTAGGCCAGCCAGTGAGCGACATGCGAGGCGTGGATGGCGCGCTGGGAGTTGGCGGTGCGGACGAGCGCCTCGTTGGGGGTCGTGGTGAGGAGCTCTTCGAGGTCGGAGCCGAGGGAGGGCTTCAGGCGCTCGATGACGGCGCGCGCGCTGGCGAGCTTGAGGAGGCTGGCGCCCATCCCCGTCTCCTGGATGGACTGGCCGGCGAACAGCACGCAGGGCTTGCCGCTCATGAGACCATGAAGGAGCAGGCGGCGTAGCGTCCCGCGTGGGACAGCGACAGGCTCCAGTCCTGGGGCCGGCCGCGCCAGAGGACCGCGGGCAGGCCGCCGTCTTCAGACAGAGCGAGCCTGCCCGCGCCGCCGATCTCGTCGTTGCATGAGGCGATGAAGTCGAGGGCCATCTCTCGCGCGAAGGCGCCGGGCGCGGCCCCGGCCGGGACCTCGGCGACGTTCCAGACCACGTCGCTCTCGGACTCATCGTCGCCGATGAAGCCTCCGCGCAGGACGCAGACGCAGTGGAGCTTGTCCTCGTCGTCGTCCGTGAAGCGCAGGTCGAGTTGGAGCCCCGTGGCGACGTGCGCGGCCTTGCGGCGGAAGAGGTCCACCTCGATCTCCCGGAAGCATCCCCGGGGCACGACGAGTCCGGCGCGGGCCAGGGCCTTGTGCGCGGCCTCCTTGGCGCAGAAGAAGCGCCAGAAGACGCGGAATCTCCCGCCGGCGGGGGCGTTGTCGAAGTACGCGCGCTCGCGCGCGCTCAGGTGCCGCTCCAGCCACTCGGGGTCCGCCTCAGAGAGGTCCTCGGAGAAGTTCTCGCGCAGCAGCGGAGACTTCATGTCCACCAGGTCGTTGCCTCCGCAGTTCTTGGGCATTGAGGAGTTCTTCCACCATTGCTCCTGCATCGCGCCCAGGCGCTCGAAGAGGCGCCGGCTGATCTCTCGCGGGCTGGTCTCGCCGGGCCTCACGCCGTCGATGAGGTCTGCGACCACGCGGAAGCGGTCGCCCGCGGGCGGGCGCACGGTGGTCCCGATCTGCCCCTCGGAGCGCAGGTAGACGCAGAGGAACTTGGCGTTGGGCGCCTCGAGCGCGAGCTTGCCGAGGAAGTCCTTGGGGTGATTGGACTCGAACCAGCCCGAGCGGGAGCGGCCCGCCTCGGGATAGACGAAGACGGCGCCGCCCTGACGCAGGATCCAGACGCACTTCTCGAAGGCCTTCTGCCGCCAGGATTCCGAGGCCGCGTCCTCGCCGCCGCGCAGGAAGGGGATGCAGCGGCAGAGATAGAGAAGGGCGCGGATAAAGGCGCTCTTCCAGGGGCCGCCCAGTTTGTAGTAGTTGGTGTATTCGGGGGTGGACCAGGGCACGCGGCGGTCCTCGCCGGAGCGGGGAAAGGGGAAGATCGCCCAATAGACCAGGAAGCTGTCGATGAGAGTGAGATGGTTGGCGGCCCAGATGACCGGGCCGTCGTGCGCATCGAGCTTCTCCCAGATCTCGGCGCGGATGCGGGAGATGTCCCGCGGCAGGCGGTAGCCAAAACGCAGCCGCGCGGTCGCCGCCACGAACAACGACAGCGGCACGGAGATCGCGCGGCTTAGACTGCGCTGCCGCCGAAGGGCCGAGAGGTCCTCGGGCGTCAGCGTCATCTTAGGAGATCTTCTCTGCGAGCGCGACGGCCTCCTGGAGCGCGCGGCGCACCGAATCGACCTTGGCGTCCTCGATTGGGCGGCGCCTGCCGGCGGCTTCCGCGACCTCCGAGGAGACGCGGAACTTGGCTGCGCTCATCTTTAGGCGCGTGCGGATTTCGGCCTCCTCGGTGCGCAGCTTGGCGAGCGCGGCCGCGTCGCCGCCCGCGGAGAGGCCTTTGATCTTGTCGTGGACCACCGCCAGTTCGTTGTCAAGCGCGGCGCAGGCCGCCCGGTCGCTGGCGAAGGTCTTCTGCTTGGCGGCGGCGAGCTTGGCGGGGTCGGCGAGGACCGCATCGTAGTCCTTGGCTTGCGCGGCCAGGGTCTTGAGGTTGACCATGGCCTCGGCGCGCTCGGCGCCCGCGAGCTTCTCGGCTTTGGCGGCCATCTTCTTGAGGGCGTCGGCCATCTTCCAGCCGTCGCCGACCGCGATGACGTAGGCGAAGGACATGACGTTCTTGAGATAGACCTCGTTGCGCGGCATATGTCCGAGGTCCATGAGCATCTGAATCGAGAGGCCCGGGGTCGCGGCGAGCGCGTCCTGGCCGTCGAGGATGCGCAGCTTGCCGAGCTCGCCGGCGGCGAGCTTGAACTCGGCCGAGCCTTCGGTGACGGGGACCTTGGCGGTCATCTTGGTGAGGAACTGGCGCTCGATGGACATGGTGATGTCGGCGAGGTTCGAGGACTCGATGCCCATGCCCACGATGTGGCCGAGATACGGGGTGTTGGCGTCGGCCTTGGCATAGTTGGCCTCGTTGGTGGCGTACTTCTTGACGCCCGAGGTGATCCGCTGCTCCGCGTCCTCCGGGGTGATGGTGTTCAAGTCCACTGCCTCGACGACCGCCTGTTTGCGCATGAATGCCATGGGTTCATTCCTCCTGACTTTAAAATGAATTCTACTATTTCCCGTCCCAATGTTTGAAGAGGAGGCATCCGTTGACGTCGCCGAAGCCGAAGGACGCCTTGATGACGTACTCGAGCTCTTTCTTCCGCATTTCGTGGGGGATGCTGGCGCCGACTGAAATCTGGGAATGGACCTCCTCGCTGTTGATCGAGGGATGGACGTAGCCGTTGACGATCTGGTCGACGACGGCGACCGACTCGAGGGCCCCGGCCGCGCCCAGGGTGTGCCCGATCATGGACTTGGTGGACTGGATGAGGGGGAACGTCTCCACGGGGAGCTCCAGGGCCTTGATCCAGCTGGCGACCTCGCGCGGGTCCGCCGCGGTGGAGGTCAGGTGCCCGTTGATGAGAGAGATGCGCTTGGGGTCGACGCCGGAGTCCTGGAGGACCTGGCGGATGCATCGCATGACGCCGTCCGGGTTGGGAAAGGTCATGGTGCCTCCGTCGCGTTGGCCGCCGGAGTTGGCGTAGGCGGCGACGAGTTCGCAGAGGATCTTCGCGCCGCGCTTCTGGGCGCTCTCCAGAGTTTCCAGGCGGAGCACCCCCGCGCCGCCCGCGGGCACGAAGCCGCAGGCGCCGGCGCCCATCGGCTGGGAGCCCTTCTCCGGCATCTGGTTGAACTTGGAGCAGAGCACGTCTCTCATCGCGTCGAAGCCGGCCCAGATCCCGGGGTGAGTGCCCTCGGCTCCGCCCGCGTACATGGATTCGCAATATCCCATCTGGATATGTTTGAAGGACTCGAAGATGGCTTCGGTGCCCGTGTTGCAGGCCGAGGAATTCGTCGTCGTCTGCCCGCCGAGCCCCAGGGCCTTGCCCACGGCTACGGACACGGAGCTCTCCATGATTTTGGGGACGATGTCCGTGCCCATCGGCCGGCAACCCATGCCGGGCTCCTGGTCCGCGGTCTCGCCCATCACGGGGGCCAGTTCCTCCAGCATGGTGTCCATGCCGCCGATGCCGCAGCCGAAGACTGTGCCGGTGGCCCAGTCCACGGGGGAGTCCTGGTAGCCTTTCTTGAGGTCCACGGCCACGCCCGACATGCGCGCGGCTTCGATTGCGGCCATCACGGCGTACACCATGGCCTCATTGAGCTTGGCCAGGTCCGCCTCGGGGATCAGCGCCTCGGCCTCGTCCGGGCCGACGGGAGGCTTGCCTCCGATCTGGCAAGCGAACTTAAGCTTCAAGAGATCATCGTGATGGGAGATGCCGGACCGGCCGGCCAGGAGGGCGGCGCGGTAGGCGGGCACGCCCAGACCGTTCGGGGCGACGGCGCCGATGCCGGTGACGACGATCCTCTTCGGGTAGCGGTTCATGTCCGTTCCTCCGTGTCCCTCGGCATCCAGCGGCCCGAGATGACTCCTGTAAACGCCGTCTCCCCGTCCTGAGGCCCTCCCAGGAAGCGGACGGCGACCTCCGCGGTGAGTTCCGCGTCCGGCGAGCCCCCCGGTGCGGCGGGGCGCGCGGTGCAGACGACGGTATCGCCGGGCTGGACCATTTTCTTGAAGGAGCCCATTTCGACGCGCGTCAGCGTGCAGTCCGCCGCGTCCAGCATGCGGATGGCCTGCGAGACGAGACCGGTCTGCGCGGCCATCTCGATGAGCTTGATGCCCGGCACGACGGGGTTGCCGGGGAAGTGCCCGTTGCAGTCCTCGTCCTTCCAGGTGTACTTGGAGACGATCCTCGTCTCACTCAGTTCCAGGATATCGTCGATAAAGAGCGCGGGGGCGCGTCGGGGCAAGAGTTTGAGGACCTCGGAGGCGGAAAGCGGTCTCATCTTAGAGGCCCATGCCTCCATCGACGGCGATCACGGCGCCGGTCAGGTATTGGTTCTCGATGGCGTGCCAGACGGTCTCCGCGACAGACTCCGGAGAGCCGAACGAGCCGAGGGCCGCGTCCTCGCGGATGGCGGCGCGAGATTCCTCGGGGATGGCCGCGGTCATGGAGGTCTCGATGAAGCCGGGAGCGATCGCCACGATGCGCAGGCCTTTGGGGCCTAATTCATGCGCGAATTGGAGAGTCAGGGCTTCCAGCGCGGCTTTCGAGGCCCGGTAGACCGCCGAGCCCACGACGGCCTTGCGAGCCAATATCGAGGAAATGTTCACGATCACTCCGGATTCGTTGCGGGCCATCTCCTTGGCGAAATCTCGCATGAGGAACAGCGGCGCGCGGAGATTTGCGTCCATGATCTTCTCATAAGATGATTCTTCGATCATGAGCGCGGGCTCATGGGGCTTGTCGATGCCCGCGTTGTTGACCAAGCAATACGGCGTTCCCTCAGCTAGTACGGCCGCCATCAGCCTGCGCCGGCCTTGCGAGAGCGAGAGGTCCGCCTGGACGAGAAAAGAGCCCGGGATGCCGGCTTGGACCTTCTGGGCTGACTCGGCGTTGCTGTTATAATGGAGGCAGAGTTTTAATTGGCCGTCGGACTTCGCATGGATGAGTTGGGAGATCGCCGCGCCGATTCCGCCGGAGGCGCCCGTTACGACCGCGATGTCGGACATCACTGCACCTCCATGAGCCCGCCGCCCCAGGCGAGGCCCGCCCCGAGGACCGCGTAGACGATCTGGTCGCCCTTGTGCATCGTATCCAAGCGCTGGGCGACGGCCGAGGGCATTCCCGCCGCGGCGATGTTGCCTTGCGCGGCGACGTTGGAGATGAGTTTTTCCTTGGGCAGGCGCAGATGATCGAGAATGGAGTCCATCATGACGGCGTTGGCCTGGTGGGTGACGGTGTAGACGTCCTCGGCGAAGAGCTCCTTAGTCGCGGCGATCGTCTCGAACATCTCCACGGTCTTGCGGATGGAGAACTCGCGGATCTTCGCGCCGTCCTGCCAGAAGTGAGAGACGGAGTCCACCTTCACGTCGTCGGCGCCGCGCGGGTCCGTGGCGAAGACGAGGGGCGCGATCTTGAGACGGCCCGGATGGCGCAGGGAGCATATCTGGGCGGCCGCGCCGTCTCCCCAGATGTAGCCGTCGAAGCTGTCGCAGCGGTAGTCGGTGCGCGTCGTGTAGGCGCCGGTCTGGACGGTCAGCGCGAATTCGGGCCAGGTTTTCTCGCTCATCTCCGCCAGGAGCTTCATGTGGCGCGCGAAGGAAGAGCAGGCGGTGTTGAGATCCATGTGCGGCCCCGAGCCGATGCCGAGGGCCTTGGCGATGTAGTGGGCCGTGGCGGGGACGAGGTCGAAGGGGAGGTCGCAGTTGCAGACGACCATGCCGATCTGCGCGGGCGTAACGCCGCAATGCGACATCGCTTTCTGGGCCGCGCGTATGGCAAGGGTGACCGGGGTCTCTCCTCTGGCGCGCGCGTGGACGATGGCCTGCAGAGGGTCCTTGTTCTTCGTCTTGACGATATATTCCTTGGAGAGGACAGAGTAGCGCTTCTCGATGCCCAGGCGCGACTTGACCCAGTCGGGACCCTTCTTTAGGCCGACTTCCTTGTGCAGGAAATCGTTGTCGATTTCGGTCTTGGGCAGAGCCCAGCCCATGCCGAGGATGTGAAAGGGTGTGCTCAGCACAGGCCGGAGATGGCTTCGCCGCCGTCCATGCGGATGATGGCGCCGTTGGTCCAGCGCAGGGTCGGGCCGCACAGTCCCAGGATGACTTCGGCCACGTCTTCCGGCGTGGTGAGGCGGTGGAAGGGGTTGCGTATCCGGGCCTGAGCCTTCATGAGGTCGAAGTTCGGGATGGCGTTGCCGGCAGGGGTGTCGGTGATGCCTGCCTGGATGATGTTGGAGGAGACGCCGTAGGGGGCCAGCTCGATGGCCATCGCGCGGCAGGAGGCCTCGAGCGCGGTCTTGGCCGCGGAGACGGCGGCATAGCCCTTCCACGCGACCGCGTTGCCCTCGGAGGTCATGGCGACCATGCGGGAGTTCTTGGCGAGCAGGCCTTCCTTACAGAGTTCGCGGCCCCAAAGAAGGTAGTCGTAGCCCATCATGAAGATGGTCTTGGCGAGGTCCTCCTGGGTGAGGAACTCCTCGCGGTACGGGATGCGGGAGTCGGCCAGGGTGTGGAGGGCGTCGCAGCCCTTGTCGTGGAAGGCGGTGTTGACGGCAGCCTTGACCTTCTCCCGCGCCAGTCCCAGCGCGTCGGCCAGACCTTTGATCGCCTGACCGCGGAAGTCGGGGGACTTGTCCTCGATCATCAGGCGGCAGGAGCCGGCGGCGATCGACTGCATGAAGAGGTGGACCTTGCCGGGACCGGCGTTGGTCATGATGCTCTCGAAGACCTCTCCGCGCCCGTCGTCGTCGAACAGATTGACGTTGTGGGCGACCAGCTTGACGCCGGCGGCGCGGATCTCGTCGAAGTGGGGCTTGATGACGGTCTCGACCGCGCCTTCCTTATCCTTATGGCCGATGAGGATGTTGAAGCCCGCTCGTGCCAGGCGCTTAGCCGTCGCGAGGCCGAATCCCGAGGAGCCGCCGAGGATGACGGCCCATAGGCCGCAACCGTGGAAATCGAGCGCATTATTATCATTCATCGCCATGATTTTACCATGTCTCGCGGGGATTCTGGCATTGACTTTGATCAAATCTCGAGGGCCTTGATTATTGGCGCGCATCCTGTTATAGTGAATTGATGGTTTGCCGATGCTTCGCCGTCTTCCTCGGATTGGCCGCGGCTCTCTCATGGACGGCGCCGCTCTGCGCCGCGGTCTCCGCGCCGAAGGCGGAGCACTCCTGCTGCCAGGCGCCATCGGCCCCCAAGGACGCGGGCTCGCCCTGCTGCTGCCGCCCGCTGGACCGCGACGTTCCCCACTCCGAGGTCCCGCTCCCGTCAGCCTCGGACGTCCTCATTCCCGGCGCGGCCGTCGTGGTCCGCCGCGCGGTCGTCGTGCGCGACGTCGCCCGGGTCGCCGCGCCGCGATGTCTGGACGCCTCGCCTCCGGCCCCCACGGGGCTGTCTCCTCCCGCCTCCGTCTGATCCCGCCGAAGCCCGCCGCCCCGCCGTTGCCGGGGTCTCGTGCGATGCGTTCGTGCCCGGAGGCCGTCTTGTATTCCCGATTCATCTCGTCGTTCGTTTCGTGTTTTTTCCTCGCCGTCGCGCCGCTCTCGGCGACTGAGTCCGTTGCGGTCTCGTCTGGATCGATCAGTCTCGCCTCGACCCTGGACGCGGCCCGCCGCGGCAATCCGGAGATCCGGGTCGCGCTGAAGCGCTGGGAAGCGGCGCGCAAGCGCGCGGCCTCCGAAGCGACTCCCGATAAGCCGCGTCTCGATATCGAAAGGATGTACGCTCCTTCGGGCAAGACTCCCCTGAATGGGGCAGAGGAGAAGGCCGTTTCCCTGACGGTTGAGTTCGCGTTTCCCACCACGCTCTACCTGCGGGGCCGCCGCGCCTCGAAGGCGGCCGAGGTCGCCGAGCAGGTCTATCGCGCCAAGGTCCGCGAGATCCTGGCGAAGACGCGGACCTCCTACGCGATGCTCTATCTTTCCTTTAAGAGCCGCAGGCTGCTGGATGAGAACATCGAGCTCATGCGCCGCTTCGCCAAGGTGGCGGAATCCAAGTTCGCGGGAGGATCGGCGAGCGAGTCGGATGCCCTGAAAGCGCAGGTCGAGCTGACGAAGATGCTGAACATGGGAGTGGTCGTGGATGAAGAGCGGGACCTTGCCGGCGCCATGCTCAACGCCTTGATGGGGCGTCCGGCGGGGGAAGTTCTCGGGACTCCCCGCGACCTGGAGCCCAGCCGCCTGGAGAAAGCCCGCGAGGAACTGGAAGCCGTGGCGTTCGCGCGCCGGCCCGAACTGCGTCAGGCGGCGCTCGCCGCGGAACTCTCCCGGACCTCTTTGTCTCTGGCGAAGTCCGAGTTCCTGCCCGACATCATGCTGTCGTACCGCCGCCGTAACGATCCGATGCGCGGTCGTACCAGCGATGCCGTCCTGGGACTGTCTTTGCCCCTGTGGTTCTGGAAACCCGCCGCCATGGTCGCGGAAGCCTCGGCGGAGAAGGAGATGGCGGCGGCCGAACTCGAGTCGGCTCGGCTCATGACCGCCGCCGATCTCAGGACGGCCTTCGTGCGGGTTCAGACCGCCCAGAGGCTGGCCGAGAGCTACAAGACGAGCCTCCTGCCGCAGGCCGAGTCGGCCCTGACGGTGGCCGAGTCGGGCTACCAGGCGGGACGGGGCAGCTTCCTGGACCTTCTCGACGCACAACGCTCCCTTTTGAACTTCAAGCTAGAGTACTATCAATACCTGGCGGACTACGAGCAGCGCGCCGCGGAACTCGAGCGCGTGATCGGAGAGGAGCTGTGAATCTTATGAATAAAAAAATAGTTTTGATTACCAGCCTTATAGTCGTAGGGGTGGTCTTTACCGATTACATCCTCCATCGTCGCGGGCATCCCTCTCACGCCGCTCACCAGACGGCGAAATACCGGTGCCCCATGCATCCGAGTTATGTCTCCGACCGGCCCGGCGACTGCCCGATCTGCGGCATGAAGCTCGTTGCCATCGAACCGGTTGACTCGGAAGACCGCTCAGAGGCGGTCGTCGCGGGCCAGGCGTCCACGATCATTTCCGCGCAGAAAAGGCGGCTCATCGGAATGAAGACCGAGGCGGTCGCGAGGCGGCGCCTGCAGTTCACTGTGCGGGCATCCGGCAGCGTGGCCTACGACCCGGAACTCTACAACGCCATCGCTGAGCACCATTCCGCCATGGTCGCGCGCGACCAGGTCAAGGACAGTCCCTGGCCCGACGTCCATGAAAGGGCCGAGGCCTTGGTGCGCGCCGCCGCCCTGCGCTTGCGCCAGCTCGGGCTCTCCGAGTCTCAGATCGACGCGTACACCGGCCAGGAGACCGTCCCGACGAACCTCCTCCTCGCCGGCTCGGACGGTTTCGTCTGGGTCTACGCTCAGATCTACGAGTATGAGATCGCCCAGGTCCGCCCTGGTCTGCAGGCCGAGATCACTACGCCCGCCTATCCCGGGCGCATCTTTCGCGGCACGGTCAAGGCGGTCGATGCGAACCTCTCGGCCGAGACCCGGTCTTTGCGGGTGCGCATCGAAGTCCCCAATCCGAGAGGGCTGCTCAAGCTTGAGATGTTCGTCAATGCGGCCATCAAGGCGGACCTCGGAACGAGGCTCGCCCTGCCCGAAGCAGCGCTCCTCGACAGCGGCGAGAGGAAGCTGACGTTCGTCGAACTCAGGGAAGGCCGCATCGAGCCGCGCGAGATCCGCGTGGGCAGCCTCGCCGACGGCTACTATGAAATCCTCTCGGGCGTGCGTGAAGGCGAGAGGGTGGTGACGACCGCCAACTTCCTCATCGACTCCGAATCGAGGCTGAAGGCCGCGCTTTCGGGCAAGAGGTGATTCTATGGTCGAACGAATGATCGCCTGGTCGGCCCGCAATAAGTTCATCGTGATCGCTTTGGTGGCGGTCGCCCTCGCCGGCGCCGTCTACTGCATGAAGAACTCGCGCCTGGACGCCATCCCGGACCTCTCCGACACCCAGGTGATCATCTACTCGCGCTGGGACCGCTCCCCGGATATCCTGGAGGACCAGGTCACCTACCCCATCGTGACCGCCATGCTCGGCGCTCCCGGCGTCAAGGCCATCCGCGGCTTCTCGGACTTCGGCTACTCCTACGTCTACGTCATTTTCCAGGATGGGACCGACGTTTACTGGGCCAGAAGCCGCACGCTGGAATATCTGAGCAAGATCCTCCCTCAACTTCCGGAGGGAGTGCGCACCGAACTCGGGCCCGACGCCACGGGTGTCGGCTGGGTGTATCAATACGCTCTCGTCGACAAGAGCGGACGCCACAGCCTCGCCGACCTGCGCGGCTATCAGGATTGGTACCTGCGCTACTATCTTCAGTCTGTTCCCGGCGTGGCGGAGGTCGCTTCCATCGGGGGCTTCCAGAAGCAGTACCAGGTCAACGTCGACCCCAACGCTCTCGTGGCCTATAAGGTTCCGTTGATGAAAGTCGTGTCGGCGATTCGTGACGGCAACAACGACGTCGGCGGCCGCATGATGGAGTTCTCGGGAAGGGAGTACATGGTCCGCGGGCGAGGCTACATCAAGTCCGTCGCGGACATCGAGAACATCGTGGTCGGACGGGACATGCGCGGCACGCCGATCCTCGTGCGCAGTCTCGGCCACGTGGCCCTCGGTCCGGACATACGACGCGGCGTCGCCGACCTCGACGGCGAGGGCGACACCGTGGGGGGCGTGGTCGTGATGCGTTACGGAGAGAACGCCCTCCACGTCATCGAGAGGGTCAAGAAGAAGCTCGACGAAGTCAAAGGCTCCCTGCCTCCTGGCGTCGAGGTGCTAACCACTTATGACCGTTCCAGCCTCATCGAGCGCGCCATTGGCACCTTGAAGGAGGAGTTGCTCCTTGAACTCGTGATCGTCAGCCTTGTCATCCTTCTCTTCCTCTGGCACATCCCGACGGCCATCATCCCTATCGTCACAATCCCGGTTGCGGTCATCCTCACCTTCATCCCGATGTACTTCATGGGGCTGACCTCGAATATCATGTCCATCTCCGGCATCGCCATCTCCATCGGAATACTCGTCGACGGAGCCATCGTGGAGGTCGAGAACGCGTATAAAAAACTCCAGTTGTGGATCGAGGGGGGGCGCCAGGGCGACTTCCATGAGGTCCGCCTGAAGGCCATGCAGCAGGTCGGTCCGGCGGTTTTTTTCTCCCTTCTGGTCATCGCCGTGGCCTTCATGCCCATCTTCACGCTCATGGACCAGGAAGGCCGTCTCTTTAAGCCTCTGGCCTACACCAAGAACTTGGCCATGGCCATCGCCGCGGTCCTGGCCATCACCTTCGATCCGGCCATTCGGATGATGTTCTCGCGCATGGACTATTTCACCTTCAAACCCAAGTGGCTGGCTTGGGTGTCGAGTCAGGTGTTGGTTGGTCGCTATTATCCCGAGGAGAAGCATCCGGTCAGCAAGGTGCTCTTCCGCTTCTATGAGCCGGCCTGCCGGTTCGTCCTGGAGCATCCCTATAAGACCATCTTGGCGGCGGTCTTGCTCGTGCTCTCGACCATACCCGTCTACCTGCGGCTCGGTTCGGAGTTTATGCCTCCTCTCAATGAGGGCACCATCCTTTATATGCCGACCACGCTGCCGGGCATCTCCGTCACCGAGGCGCGGAGCCTTCTCCAGACCCAGGACCAAATCCTCAAGTCCTTCCCGGAAGTGGAGAGGGTCTTCGGCAAGGCGGGCCGCGTCGAGAGCTCGACCGATCCAGCCCCGTTCTCCATGATGGAGACGACGGTCGTGCTCAAGCCCCACGGCGAGTGGCGCAAGAAGGCCCGCTGGTACTCCCCCTGGGCTGCGGAACTGCTCCAGAGGCCGTTGCGGCACGTCTGGGACGACCGGCTGAGCTGGGAGGAATTGGTTGCGGAGATGGACGCCAAGCTTCAGTTCCCGGGTGTGACCAATGCCTGGACCATGCCGATCAAAGGCCGCATCGACATGCTGACCACGGGGGTGCGCACACCCATCGGCATCAAACTATTCGGTTCCGACCTGGGTGAGATCGAGAGGGTCGGCGTCGAGATCGAGTCGGCGATCAAGGACGTTCCCGGCACCCGCAGCGTCTACGCGGAGCGCACGGCCGGCGGCTATTTCGTCGACTTCGACCTCAAGCGCGATCAACTCGCCCGCTACGGCCTGAGCGTCAAAGAAGCCGAGATGGTGATCATGTCCGCCCTCGGCGGCGAGTCGGTCACGACCACGGTCGAGGGTCGCGAGCGCTACTCGGTCAGCGTCCGTTACGCGCGAGATCTCCGGGACAACCTCCCTAAGCTCCAACGCGTCCTTGTGCCCACGATGAGCGGCGCGCAGGTGCCGCTCGCCCAGATCGCGGACATCCGCTTGCGCCAGGGACCCGGCATGATCCGCAACGAGAACGGCCTGCTGTCCGGCTACGTCTACGTGGACGTAGCCGGCCGCGACATCGGCGGCTACGTCGAAGAAGCCAAGAAGCTCGTCTCCGAGCGGGTGCGTCTGCCCGTCGGCTACGCGCTCCAGTGGAGCGGGCAGTACGAAAACATGGCGCGCGTGCGCGAGCGGCTGAAAGTGGTGCTTCCTCTCACCTTCGTCATCATCATCTTCCTTCTGTATATGAACACCAAGTCCTGGGTGAAGACCGGCATCGTCATGATGGCGGTGCCCTTTTCGCTCATCGGCGCGGTCTGGCTCCTTTTCCTGCTCGGTTACAATGTGTCGATCGCGGTCTGGGTCGGCATGATTGCTTTGATGGGCCTCGACGCGGAGACGGGGGTCTTCATGCTCCTCTACCTGGACCTAGCCTATTACGACATGGTGCGCCAGGGCCGCATGCGCACTTACGCGGACTTAGAGGAGGCCGTCATCTACGGCGCGGTCAAGCGCATACGTCCCAAGCTGATGACCGTGGCCTGCGCCTTCATGGGCCTGGCGCCCATCATGTGGTCGGTCGGGACCGGCGCCGATCTCATGAAGCGCATCGCAGCGCCCATGGTTGGCGGGCTCTTCACGAGCTTCATTCTGGAACTCCTCGTTTATCCGCCCGTTTTCTTCTTGTGGAAGTGGCATTTTGAGATGCGTCAAGGCGCGGTTTTGCCGGAGAAAATACCGATCCCGGAGTTGCAAGCGCATTAGTCGGACCTCGTCAATATCTATGAATAAGAAAACGAAATGGATCCACGGCAACCAGGCCGCGGGCAAGGTGAGATCCGGCGGTCATGGACAACATCAGCATTAGCGAACCAGGCAGGATTCCTCTTGAGGCAGGGCCGAGTAGGCGGGAGCTGTGCGCGCGCCTATCCTGGATGGCCGCCGTCTTCTTGCTGGCCGTCTTTCTCCACTGGGCCACGCCCGTCGGACCCCATCCCTGGCATTGGGTCCATCTCTTTGCGCAGAAGCTCTTCTTCATCCCGATCCTGATGGCGGCGGCGTGGTTCGACGCCCGGGAGGTGTTCCTGACGGTGTGCGCCGTCACCGCGGTGTTCCTCGTCCACATCGTGCGCGATTGGGCGGGATTCCCCATGGTGCAGGCCGACCAACTGGCGGAGCTCACCCATGTCTGGGTCGCCGGTCCCGCGGGCTGGCTCTTCTTCCGCATCACGCGGCGTTCCGTGAGAGACCTTCGTCGGGCTCATGCGGACACGCTCCGGGCCATGATCTCCTCTTTGGAGTTGAGGGAGCGCTACACGGCCGGTCATTCGCGGCGCGTGGCCGGCTACAGCTCCCTGATCGCGGCGGAGTTGAGGATTTTAGACGAGGCTCTGTTGGGGAGCATCGCCGTTGGTGCGCTCCTTCACGACGTCGGGAAGATCGGCGTGTCCGACGCGGTGTTGCTGAAGACCGGCGCGCTGGATGACGCCGAATGGGATCTGATGCGCGCGCATCCCGAGCGGGGCGCGGCCCTCGTCGCCGGGGTGCCTTCGCTTGCCGGGGCCGCCCCGGTCATCGCCTCCCATCACGAGCGCTTCGATGGGAAGGGCTATCCGGAGGGGCTTGCCGGCTCAGCCATCCCGCTGGGCGCTCGGATCGTCGCGGTGGCCGATGTCTACGATGCGCTGACGACGGCCAGGCCCTACAAGCGCGCCCTCGGGCATGAGGAGGCGCTCGAGTTCCTGAGATCGAACGGCGGCGGGAAGTTCGACCCCGAGGTCGTGGGGGCCTTCTCGCGGCTGTCCGCGCAGGTTTTGAAGGACATGCGGTCGCGCCCCGCGCCGTAAGGGGCGGAAACCATCAAGGAGGAGTCAAATGAGAAAATTGACGAGCGCCGCGATCATCGTGGTCGCCGTTGCCTCAAGCGCCTGGTCGGCGCAGGGACATCTGGACCCCGCGGGCAAGACCGAGACGATCTCGGGTGAAGTGCTCGACATGGCCTGCTACATGGGCCACGAGGGCAAGGGCAAGAAGCACGCCAAGTGCGCCGCGGCCTGCGTGGCGGGAGGGGCTCCTCTCGGCGTCCTGACCAAGGAGGGGAAGATATACCTAGTCGTGGGAGACCATGCCAATGAAAAGCCTTACGTCGAGGCCAAGGCTCTGGTGGGCGGCGACGCCAAGCTGACCGGTACGGTCTTCACGCGAGGCGGCCTGACGGCCATCGTGGTGAGCAAGGCGGAGAAGCTCTAAATGGAGCTCAAGCTCTACCATCTGCACCCGGCGGCCGTCCATTTCCCGATCGCGCTCTTGACGCTCGGAGCGGCGGCCGCCGGGCTGCGGTTGAGAAAGGACTCGCCGGTCTGGTTGGCGAAGGCCGAATCATGGCTCCTCTGGCTGGGGACGTTCGCGGCCTGGACGACCCTAGGTCTCGGTCTGCTGGCTGAGAAGACCGCTCCCCATGTGGCGATGGCCTGGGAAGTCTTGGCCGATCATGAGACGCTGGCTTGGTGGACTTGCGCCGCTTTCAGTGTTCTGTCGAGTCTGCGCGTCTTCGTCGTGAAGACTGGACGCGACGGCGTTCAGGGGCGCTGGTTTCAGATCGCCCTCTGGGCGACGGGCCTGGCTCTGCTGGTCGCGACGGCCATGCACGGCGCGGAACTGGTCTACGGCTTCGGCATGGGCGTGGGCGCGCCGTGATCCGGACGGATCCTTAAAGGAGAATGCATGAACGATCAGGAAGAGAGAGTGAACCGCCCGAAGGTGTCGCTCTATCGCTGCACCTGTCGGCACTGTGACGCGGCGGAAGAGGAACTCCGTCGTCTCGCGCTGCGCTACGGCGCCATCTTCGAGGTGCAGCGCGTGGACCGCGACGAGCGCCTGCGCGGTTTCGCGGGTTGGAGCACGCCGATCGTCGCCGTTGACGGCGTCGGAGTCACCCAGTTCAAAGTCGACGTCAAGGCCTGGGAGGAGGCTCTTATCAGCCGTACTGGAGGCAAGCCGCCGGCGCTGGTCGGTTTCGTCGTGGACATGTGCTGCTATTTCAAACGCGGCGTGCGGCCGGCAGGACATGAGGCGTGCGCGCTCGAGTGCTTCGCTGCGGGCGGGCCCGTCGGGATCGCGGCGCTCGACGGGCGGGTCTTTCTCGCCTTGCCCGACAAGCGTGATCCCGCTCCCTTCGAGAGCCTGAAGAAAAAACCGGGCGAAGAGGTCTGGGTGGAGGGGGAGATCCGCCTGCGCGACGGCCTCGCTGGAATCGTGGTCTCCCGCGCGGGGGAGCCGTGAGCCACCGGGCCGAGTCGGCGATGGCCGTTGCCTCCGGGACGCTATGAGATGCCGTCAATGCGCTTCGTTATGAACCCGCGCTCTGAGTCAGCGCCGGTTTCTGCGAACGGGCAGGACTGGGCTTGATCATCTGGGACTAAAGACCCAGGCCGAAATCCTGCGCGCGCTTACCTCGAAGGCCCAGACCGCGTCCCGCGCCAGCTGGTATTATTTGGGAAGACGACGCAGGATCGACCTCAGGGAGAACAAATGACCTGTCGCCTGGACAGACGTCCGCGCGCCGCGCTCGCCGTAGTCCTTTCCACCGTCCTCGTGCCGCTCGGCCCAGGGCTCGAGGTCCCGCGTCTCTTCGCGCAGGCCATCGGCCGTTCCGCCGCCATGGCGACAATCCCTGCCGTGCCCGGATCGCCCATCGTGGCTGCGAGCGCGAAGCTCTTCTTCACCGCCGCGCCCGCTCCCGCCGCGCTCCCGGCCGCCGCCTCTCTCAAGGTCGTGACGCCGGGCGATAAACTGACCTCGATGGCCAAGGACCTGGTTCCTCTCATCGAGACGGCCGGCAAGTTCGAGACCGGCGAGGACGCCTCCAGCAGCGCGGGCCGGACGATCATCGACATCCTCACCGGCGAGAAGTCCGCCGCAATGGGCGAGGCGGTCGATGTCTCGGGCGTCAAAAACTTCGAGGTGCTTGAGCTTTCCCGCAGACTCGCCGCCTCGGCTGCGCCCGAGGCCCCAAATTCCGCCGTTCCGGCCGCGGCCGCCCCGGCGCAGATCAAGAGCCTCGACTCTTCCGCCTCTTACCGGATACATCGCTTCCTCCTTAAGGCCGTGGCCGCGCTCACCGGCGCGGTGTACAGCCTCCCCAGTGCTGGTCCGGCGCTGACCCAGGAACTGATCGCGAAGGCCGCGGATAGGCGTGTCGTCTTTTCAGACTACGATGACACCCTGGCCTCCTATAACCAGGTCCTGCCGGAGGACATGGTCTCCACCATCGTCGCCGTCAAGGCCGCGGGCAAGGACTTCGCGGTCATCAGCGACCGCGGCGACGAGAAGCGCGCCCACCAGCTGAGCGTTTTTGAATCGCTCGCGACCCTGCCGGTCGAGACGCGCGCCGGATGGTACGTCGCCGCCAACAGCGGCGGACGAGTCTACCGCTACGACGAAAAAGGCGAGCCCGTCCTCGTCTTCGAGGCTCCGCCGCTGGGCGCAGGCGCAAAGGTCAAGGTCGTCGAGGCGGCCGAAGCGACCAAGTCGAGATTGCAGGAAGTCGGCGCCGAGCAGCACTTCCCCGGCGAGGGGAACAGCAACCCGTCGGAGTCCTGGGGGCCCTACGGCTACGCCCTGATGCTGAAAATCGGTTCGCCGGAGGAGCAGGTACGGGCCGTGGCAGCCATCCTCGAGGAAGAACTCTTCAAGCGCGGCCTCCAGGGAGAGGTTAATGCCCGCATCGCCAAGAATCCCGCCAACCCGCCCTACGTCAACTTCTCCGTCGTCATCAAAAAAACCGCCGCGCGCTATATCGCCGACGCCTTCAAAGTCTTGCCTGACGAGACCATCATCATCGGCGACAGCATGTACGCGCCGCACGAGCCCAAGAAGGCTTCTTGGCTGACGCGCCTGGGCGCCAAGCTCAGCGGTCGCGAGATACCCAAGACCGGCAACGCCACCGACCGCAACATGGAGAAGGCTCTGCAGGGCGCGCTGACCTTCGGCGTCGGGACCACTGGAGACCCTCGCGTCTCGAACCTATGGGTGCTCGACGGCAAGGGCCCCGCCGTCACGCGCCGGGTCCTTCTATCCATGGCCTCCAAACCGCGCGGCGCCGCGAAGCCCGGAATCTTCCGGCAAATACGTAGGCGCTGGCTGTCGCCGATGAATCCCGTCCTGGTCGCTCTGGGACGGGCCTCTCTGCTGGCCGCTGTCTACGCTCTGCTGCTCGCTGTCTACGCGCTGTTCCACGCGCGGCCCGGCATTTGACCTCGCGCGGGGGGGAGTTCTCAGGGAGTTCCCCGGCAATAATGATAAAATCAAAATGATGCTGATCCAGAGCATGCTGAACTGGGGCGCCTTGTTCCTTTACGCCGCCGCCACGATCTCGGCCGGGCACTACCTCTTGACGAAGGACCTCCGCTCCAGTCGCATCATGCTGACGCTTCTAGGCATCGGCCTCTTCCTCCATTTCGGCGCCTTCACAGCACGCGTCGCCGTCTTCTGGTCTTTTCCCGAGAACCGCTTCTTCCTGCCCGTCTCTTCCTTCCACGGGGCTCTTTCCTGCATGTCCCTGGCGCTGGCCGCGACCTTCTTCGTCATCGAGGGGCAGAACCGGCTCGGCATTCTCGGAGCTCTGATTCTGCCCTGGGCCGCGGGCGCGCTCGCAGCCGCCCTCCTCTTCGCCAGCCCCGACATGACGCCCCTGGAGCCGCGCCTGCGCTCCTACTGGCTCAACATTCACCCCATGGTCCTGATGAGCGCGTATGCCGCCTTTGCCAACGCCTTTGGCGTGGCCGTGGCCCTTCTCATCCAGGAACGCCAAATCAAGTCGCGCAAGCCCTCGGAACTCTGCTACCGTCTGCCCTCGCTCGATGAGCTAGACTCGCTCAACGGGAGGATCATCTCCTGGGCCTTCCCGCTCTTGTTGACGGGGCTGGTGATGGGCTCGATCTGGTCGCGCAGCGCCCTCGGCCGTTTCTGGAATGCGGGGGCCAAGGAATGCCTCTCTATGACGACAGCGGCCATCTACGCGGCCTTCCTGTGGCTGCGCTACGGGGCGGGCCGCCGCGGCCGCACGACGGTCTATGTCTCCTTGCTCGGCTTCTCCTTCGTCCTCTTCACCTTTTTTGGCGCGGAGCTGTTGAGCGGACGCCATAGCTACATGGGCGGCGGCAAGTGAAGCTCCTTTGCCTCAGTTGGAGCCACAAGACCTCGGCCGCGGCCGCGCGGGAGGCTCTGGCCTGCGTTCAGATCGAGAGGGTCCTCACCGTCCTTCGCAAGCATGGCTGCGGCGAGGCCGTGGCCGTCTCCACCTGCAACCGCTTCGAATTCTACGCCGCCGGTCGCCCCCACGTGGTTCGGCCCGCGAACTGGCATCTGGACCTGCTCTCGGAATTGGCCGGCGCCGAGGTCTCCGCCGAGGCGGAGGTCTTCGAGGACCTGGGCGCGGTGCGTCACCTCTTTTGTGTCGCCTCCGGGCTCTATTCTCTGGTGGTGGGCGAGAGCGAGATCCTGGGTCAGCTCAAGAACGCATACGAGACCGCCAAGTCCATGGGGATGACAGACAAGCGCCTCAACGTCCTCTTTCAGCGCGCCCTCTATGTCGGCAAGAAGGTCCGTTCCGAGACGGCCGTCGCGGCAGGCTCTTCCTCGGTGCCTTCGGTGGCCGTCCAGTTGGCGGAGAGCATCTTCGGCCGTCTCAAAGGCAAGACCGCCCTCATCCTCGGCGCCGGCGCCATGGCGGAACTCGCGGCCAAGCATCTGGTCGCGCGCGGCGTGGGCAAACTTGTCGTGGCCAACCGGACCTGGCAACGCGCCTGCGCTCTGGCCGCGCGCTTCCAGGGTGAGGCGCTCCAATGGGCGGACTTCCCCGCCCAACTGGCCGAGGCCGACGTGGTCATCGCCTCGACGGGCGCGCCCGAGGCCGTCGTCACGCGGACGATGGCCGAGACCGCCGTGCGCAAGCGCGCGGGGCGCTCCATCTTCTTCATCGACATCTCCATGCCCCGAGACATCGAGGAGGCCGTGCATCAGCTCGATGGAGCATTCCTCTATAGGCTCGAAGATTTCGAGTCCATCGTGGCCAAGAACATGGCCGATCGCGCCGAGTCCGTGGCCGCGGCTCGCGCCATCGTCGAGGACAAGGCGGAGGAGTTCGACCGCTGGGCTAGATCCTTGTCCACCGGCAAAGAACTGAGCCTGCACCACTCGCAACGCGTCGTGTTTGACCGTCCTCGCGCGTTCTGATACAATGGTAAAAATGAGAGCGACGAAGACGAAGGAAATAGGCGTGGGAGACAAGGCGCCCGGTTTCTCCTCCCAAGACGAGACGGGCAGATCCTGGTCGCTTAAGGCCCTCAAGGGCAAGACGGTGGTTCTCTACTTCTACCCGAAGGACAATACCTCCGGATGCACAGCAGAGGCCTGTGATTTCCGCGACCGCTTCGACGCCTTCGCCAAGAAGAAGGTGGCCGTCCTCGGCGTGAGCCCAGATTCCGCCAAGTCCCACGCCGGCTTCAAGGCAAAGCACGGTCTGCCCTTTCCGCTCCTCGTCGACGATGACAAGAAGATCTGCCGGGCCTACAAGGTCTGGAAAAAGAAATCCATGTACGGTCGTTCCTACATGGGCGTGGAGCGCTCGACCTTCGTCATCGGCCCGGACGGCGTCCTTCAGAAGATCGAGCGCCAAGTTTCCGTGCCCGGCCACGCTCAAGAGATGCTGGAGTCCGTCTGACGCCCCCTCGCCCAAGGCGCTGATTGACCTCTCCGTCAGCATCATGATGGCTGTTTTTAGGAAGCATCTCGTAGCCGCATTACTACTGAACAGGCCTGAGTGGCTGCGCGACTTCTCCGATGTGGCCGAATGTTGCCCAATATAGCGGCTGACCGTAGCAAGGCTCCCGAGACCGTAGCAAGCGAAAAGAGGTAGAAAAAGACTACGTTTACCGGATCTTGGCCGAACTAGACTTGCCCCAGGCGTCGAATAGCTCGTCAAATGAAAACGTCCGTCGGCTGAGTCAGCCCTTGCCCTTTTGGAGTAGGTCCTTGTTGATCGGCGGATTGAATGCAAGGCGTGGCGTGCTCAAGAAGGCGAAGCTCCGCTGATTTTTCGCATCCTATTCGCGGCTGGGATTGACAAAATAAGCTGTTGGGGTAATACTTCCGTTGCCTGACTACCCCTATAACTATCCCGGGAAAACGACGATGAACACGATCCGTTGCCCCTTGAATTTTGTTCTCGTGATTTTAGCCGTGGGCATGTCGAGTGTCATCCATGGAGCGGGGACCATGGTGCCGGGGAAAGCCGGCGGCGCGTCTTTTTCGCCGACAGTCGTGCAGGACTGGACGAATTCCATAGGTGAGTTTTTCGGTTCCCAGACCCCCGACCTCATGACGCTCAATCCCATCTTATCTTCCTTGAGAGGGGTTGACCTTAGCGATCCAAAGACACGCGAGGCCCTTGCCCCCGTATACGCGGCAGTGCAATCGCAGGTGCAGACCCTTCAAGCGAATGTAGCGCCAGCACTGGGTACCCCCGCGAACCCCGCGCTGGCAACAAAATACGTCGCTGCCGACATCTTGGGAAATTTCCAACTCCCCGAGACACGATCTCAAGTGGCAGAACTCTCCCGTGCCTACCATGACGCGCTCCCCATCGAAGAAAAGGAAAGGATTCGAGCCGGTCTGGTCATGCTCCACATGGAGTCCATAGTCAAAGCATTGGGACGCATGGCCATGGATGACGCGCGGATCGGTGGCTCGCCCGTCAGCGGTTTCGAGGTTAACGCCAGTGCAGGGATAGGCTCGCACAAGATCATCATTCCGCTACAGTGTGCTGTTCAGTTTTGGGACTGGAAGCCACATGAAACTCTTGCGCTCATTCGAGCTTATGATGTGGCCGGGCTGTCTGATTTTGAGGTGTCGCGATTTTGCAGTATCGCGCGTTTTTTGCAGTTGACTAAATATAACTTATCTGTTATATTATAAATGAGCTTCATCAAGATATGCTATTATCCGGCGGGCAACTCCGGTCCTGTAAAGGACTACTTGGACGCGTTGGCCGCGGTACGTCCGGCGGCCTACGTCAAGCTGGTCCTGGATCTGGAGATTCTCGGGGCGGAGGGCTTAAGATCGAAGCAGATCACAATTCGTCCTCTGGGGCAGGGTTTATGGGAACTCAAAAGGTTATTCGAGGGAGTTCAATATCGGATATTTTTCTGCGTGGAACGAGGATGCGCTTGGTTGCTCCACGCCATTGAGAAGAAAAGTGCCAAGACGCCAATAGATGATATGCGGTTGGCCAGAAAGCGAATGAGGGGTATATGAGAAAAGTGACCCAAAGCGGATTCGATGCGCATCTTCAAGAGATGCTCGCCAAAAATCCGAAACTTGCCGAAGAGTACACCAAGCAATTCGCGGATCTCCCGTTGCCTACTCAGCTCTCCGTCATGCGCCGCAGGAAATGGCTCTCCCAGAAAGCCGTGGCTAAAGCGCTTCGGGTGAAGCAACCTCATGTTGCTCGGATGGAAAGCTCCACCCATGATCCCAGGCTTTCCTCGGTGGTCAGCCAGGCAAGGGCTCTCCATTGCCATTTGATGGTCGTTCCTGACGAGTTGCTTGCCAAAGTAGCCCAGCTGGTGGCTGCCAACCAACAGGCTTATGGGAACAGCTGAAGCTCCGTCGGGGTTTGGTAGCAAAACCATAACCAAACAGCTGCCATCCTCGTCGAGGGTATACTGTCCGTGGGATACTATTCGTATGGTTCCGACCGTTACGGTCGCGGGTGACCAGACCTCGCTTGATAGCCAACTCAACCATGAGCACCCGGTGTACCAGAAGCCCGAGCTGGTACCCGAGGAAATCCGCGGTTTCCTCTCGAAGCCGCCGAAGACTGACCCCGTCGTGCTCGAGCTCTTCGGCAAAAATAACCCCGTCGTTCCGGGGCCGATGAGCCCGAAGTAAGGCGCTGTTTCGGCCGACGTTGCCCAACGTTAGGCCGTCGCCGCCCAATTGGCCATGTTGCCCGATGTGGCCGAATGTTGCCCAATATAGCGGCCGACCGTAGCAAAAACCGTAGCAGTCCTCCGGGGTAGGACCGTAGCAGTGCTACGGTACAAAAACGACTATATTTGCTACTATATCTGCGTAGGCAGATATGAATAGCCCCCTCATCGACAAAATGTTCAAGGCTTTCGCGGACGAAACCCGTCTGCGTATCCTGCACCTCCTGACGCGCAGGAAGGAGATGTGTGTCTGCGACATCATGAAGATCTTGGGGCTGCCTCAATCCAAGATCTCGCGGCACCTCGCTTATTTGCGCGGCGCGGGCCTGGTCCGGGATCGCAAGCAAGGCCTGTGGAGCTATTACGCTCTCACCAAGCCGGAGGGCGGATTCCATAAGCGCTTGATCGGCTGCCTCAACGGCTGTTTTGATGAAGTGACGGTCCTCAGAAAGGATGGCGAGAAGTTGTCGAAGTTTAAGGACGCATGCCGATAATCTACCTGGAGGGATCATGAACAAGAAGCGGGTGCTATTCGTCTGTATCCACAACTCCGGCCGCAGCCAGATGGCCGAGGCTCTGCTCAGGCATCTGGGCGGCGAGAATTTCGAGGCCGAGAGCGCGGGGTTCGAGCCCGGCACGCTCAATCCTATCGTCGTTGAGTCCCTGAAGGAGATTGGGATCGACATCTCGCAGGCCAAGACCAAGAGCGTCTTTGACTTGTACAAACAGGGCCGCATGTATCAATATGTCGTCACCGTCTGCGACGAATCAAGCTCCGAGCGCTGCCCGATATTCCCCGGAGTTATCCGCGAGCGCATGCATTGGAGCTTTAAGGACCCTTCCAGCTTTGATGGCTCACCTGAGGAGAGGCTCGCCAAGACGCGCGTCGTGCGCGATGAGATCAAGGCGAAAATCGGGGAGTTCATCAAGACCGACGTGGTCGATTCGAAGCGGTAAAGGAGGCCTTATGAAGAAACTTCTGGTTTATGATCCGGCGATGTGTTGCTCAAGCGGCGTCTGCGGACCGAGCGTCGATCCGCTGCTCTCTCGCTTTAGCGCCGATCTTGAGTGGCTTTCCGGACAGAAGGTCGGCGTCACGCGCTACAACCTTTCTCAGGAGCCGAAGGCATTCGCGAGCAACTCCCTGGTGAGCGCCGCCCTCAAAAAAGAAGGCCCCGGCTGCCTGCCGCTCATCGTGGCCGACGGCAAGATCGTCAGCAAGAAGAAATATCCCTCGCGCAGTCAGCTCGCCGCCTGGGCCGGCATCCCGCTGGCCGGCTCCAAGCCTACGGTGCCCGCGGCGTCATGCTGCGTTCCGAAAAAGACTCCTAAAGGACGGTCCGCCAAGAGTTGTTGCTGATGAAACCTCCGATGTCTTTCCTCAAGACGGCCACGCGGCACATGTTCTTCACCGGCAAGGGAGGGGTGGGCAAGACCTCTCTCTCCTGCGCCGTCGCTGTCGCCCTGGCCGATAGCGGTAAGCGCGTGCTGCTTGTCAGCACGGACCCCGCCTCAAACCTGGACGAGGTGTTGGGCACCACTCTGTCCTCTCATCCGACCGCGATCAAAGGCGTTCCACGTTTGTCAGCCTTGAACATCGACCCGGAGAGGGCCGCGCACGAATACCGCGAGCGCGTGGTGGGACCGTATCGCAAGGTCCTGCCCAAGGCAGCCGTGGCCAGCATCGAGGAACAGCTATCGGGAGCCTGCACCACGGAGATCGCCTCCTTCGACGAGTTCTCGAAGCTGTTGGGTGACCCCGCGGAGACGAAGGGATTCGACCACGTGATCTTCGACACAGCGCCGACCGGCCACACGTTGAGGCTGCTGGAGTTGCCGGCGGCTTGGAGCGGGTTCATCGAAGCTAACGCCGGAGGGACTTCATGCCTGGGGCCGCTCTCCGGCCTGAAGACTCAGCAATCCCTCTATGCGGCGTCGCGCAAGGCGCTGTCGGACGCGGCCATGACCACAGTCGTTCTCGTCTCGCGGCCGGAACGGACATCCCTTGAGGAGGCGGAACGCACGCGGCGGGAACTGGCAGATCTCTCGGTTAAGCATCTGACGCTGGCGATCAACGGCATCTTCAAAGCGACGGACTCATCCGATCCGATAGGCCTCTCTCTTGAAAAACGCGGATACGAGGCGTTGAAACACATCCCAAAGCCGCTGTCTCTTCTGCCCCGGATGGAATTGCCTCTGCTTGCCTTTGCGCTCGTCGGAGCGGACTCTCTGCGTGATATGCTGCGTCCTGACGTGGCGCGACCCCACGCACCTGTCGCTCCCGTTAAGAATTCCTTGTCCCGCAGACGGACGATGACATTCTCCGATTTAGTCTCGGACCTAGAGGGCCTCGGCCGCGGCGTCGTCATGACGATGGGCAAGGGCGGCGTCGGCAAGACCAGCGTCGCTGTCTCGATCGCGGTGGATCTGGCCAAGAGAGGACATGCCGTTCGCCTCACGACGACCGACCCCTCGGCCCATGTTGAAGCGGTTCTCCACGGAGAAACCGTGCGGGGACTTCAAGTCAGCCGCATCGATCCAGAAGCGGAGACTCAGGCGTACACCAAAGAAGTCCTGGGAACCGCGGGACGCGATCTTGATAAGAAGGGGCGGGCGCTTCTGGAAGAGGAACTGCGCTCCCCGTGCACCGCGGAGATCGCGGTCTTCCGAGCGTTCGCGCGAGCGGTCGATGAAGGGCAAGACGGCTTTGTGGTCATAGACACCGCTCCCACGGGGCACACTTTGCTTCTGCTCGACGCCGCCGAAGCGTATCATCGGGAGGTTTCCCGTTCCATGGGCGACATCCCCGAGGCGGTGCGAAAACTCCTGCCGCGCCTGCGCGATCGGAAGTTCACGCGCATGCTGCTTGTAACCCTTCCCGAGGCGACGCCGGTGCATGAGGCGGCCGCTCTTCAGCGGGACCTCAAGCGGGCGGGCATCGCGCCTTATGCCTGGGTCATCAACCAGAGTCTGACCCCCGTCGAGACCCGCGATCCGGTGCTCGCCGCGAGAAGGGCCAACGAGCGGCGCTACATCGATGAGGCATGTGCGCTGTCTCCCCGAGTAGCCCTCGTGCCGTGGCTGGCGCAGGATGCGGGTGCGACCCGATACACCCGGGGGAAGTCTTTGGCGAGGTTCTATAGCGGAGAAGATCAGCCTGTTCCTCTCAAAGCCCGATGAAATATCTTCTCATTTGCTTGGCGTCTTTTTTGACCTCGGGCCTGACTCTATTCTCTGGGTTCGGTCTGGGCACCCTGCTTACGCCCGTGTTCGCGATCTTCTTTCCAGTGGAAGCCGCCGTAGGGCTGACTGCCGTCGTCCACTTCCTCAACAACCTGTTCAAGCTCGCGCTGCTGGGCAAACATGCCGACCGCGCCGTGGTGCTCCGTTTTGGCATTCCCGCCATCTTGGCGGCCTTCGTGGGAGCGCGGGCGCTCGTATGGCTGGCGCATCTCCCGGCACTGGCAAGTTACGCCGCCTTCGGCAGGACCTTCGACGTCTTGCCGGTGAAACTCGCCATCGGCCTCTTGATGATCGCCTTTGCCTTCATTGAGATCGTGCCTGCATTCGAGAAGCTGGCCTTCGACAAGCGATATCTTCCCATGGGCGGGGTCCTCAGTGGATTCTTCGGAGGGCTCTCCGGCAACCAGGGAGCTCTGCGCAGCGCGTTCCTTATCCGCTGCGGCCTTTCCAAGGAGGGCTTCATCGCTACAGGCGTCGTGATCGCCTGTTTGGTCGACGTAACGCGACTGGGAGTCTACGCTACGAAGTTCTCCGTAGTGGACGTCGGAGCAAACGCCGGGCTTCTGACCGCAGCGACTCTTTCGGCGTTCGCCGGCGCGTGGGGTGGCAATCGCCTGCTCCACAAGATCACGATTCGAGCGGTGCAGTGGGCCGTGGCCGTGATGTTATTCGTGATCGCCGTCGGTCTGGTGACCGGCGTAATTTAAGCCTGCGCCGCGCCATTGAGTGGGACAGCCGCGCCAGGCTGGATGGCCGGCAGGCGGAATACGGCCTCGCGGAGGCTGGAAGGCTGAAGGTGCGCGTAAATCTGAGTCGTCTGCACGTTGCTGTGGCCCATGAGCCGGGCGATTTTGAGCAGGTTGACGTCGGCCATGGCCAGGTGCGAGGCGAATGTGTGGCGCAAGGAATGGAGCGAGCCCCTCTCGATCCCGCTGCGTCGCAGGAACGCGCTGAACATCATCGAGAATTGGTGCGTCCTGCGGTCCCACGGCACTACGTTTTTGTGCTGGGCGCTGACCGTTTTCCAGGCTTTGAGATGCGCGGCCAAAGTCGGATGCAGATCGATCTCCCGTGACTCCCGGTCCTTGGGAGTCCAGTCCTCTTTGGGCGTGACCCGCAGCTCCTGTCTTTCGAAGTCCACGTCCTGCCACTCGAGATGGATCATTTCGCCCAGACGCAATCCGGCGTAATAGCCCAGGTCTTCGCCGCTAACGAATTTTGACCCACCCCTGCTAACAAGAATTGACCCGCCTGGCGTCGCTCACTGAAATAGACCCGGGTCTGC
>Ga0154316_102_pt5 | contig 30367 bp, 27 predicted proteins | sample RifGroA2_FD_105610 | JGI IMG/M metagenome (GOLD analysis project Ga0154316, IMG submission 105610) | Elusimicrobia bacterium GWA2_66_18
TGGCGCGAGAGAAGTCGCGCAAAACCAGGTCGCGCAGCCCCTGCCGTTCGGCGAGTTCCGCCTCCAGGTCCTCCCGGGCCGCGCTCGCCGCCGCGAGCTCGCCCGAGGCGGCCTGCGCGTGCGCCGCAAGCCACCGCTCCAGCATCCACTCCTGCGCGAGGATCAGCATCCCGACGACCAACAAAGCGGGCGCGAATACTCTCCCGTCCAGGCGCCGCAACCACTTGTCGAGCGTCCCTTGAGCGCCGCTCATTCGAAGATGAACACGCGCGCGCCGTTGGGCACCGTCTGGTAGAGCTTATCGAGATCTTCCGCCCCGACGCGCACGCAACCGTGGGAGGCGGGGCGCCCCAGGAGTTCCGTGCTCCTGGTCCCGTGAATGAGGTAGCCGTCGCCCAGGTTGAGCACGTAGGCGCCCAACTCGCCTTCGACCAGCCGCGAGGGGTCCTCGGGGGGCGGCACCGGCTCGCCGGCCTCGACGTAGGCCCAGTCGGGCTTGCGCCACCGGGGGTTGAGGCCCTTGCCGATGACGCGGAACTCGCCGCGAGGCGTCACGAACTCCCACTTGCGCCCCGAGCGGGCGTCCGCCAGCACGCCCCCGCGCCCCACCGAGACATCGGCCTGCCAGAGCAGCTTGAGGCCCTTCTTGACGAAGAGCTTGTTGGCCTTCGCGTCCACGACCAGGTAAAGAGCGCCCTTCAGGCGCCGTCCGACCTTGGCGCGCAGGACCGCGACCTCGTCGGAGATGGCCTTCTGGGTGCGCAGGTAGCCCTTTTCTTCAGGCAGGATGTTGGGCAGGCCCAGGAGGAACTCGGACTCGCGGGCCTGAGCCGCGGACTCGTGGGCGAGTTGGGCAAGGCGGCGCGCGCCGCGGTCTAGGGCGGCCGACTCCCCTTCCAGAAGGTCGGCCTCGCGCGAGAGGGTCTTGGCCGCGCGAGACACCGCGCAGGCCCGCCAGCCGAAAAGCCCCAGCCAGGCCGAGAGCCCGAGTGGATAGAGAGTCCGCCCGAAGGGATTCACCGCGAGGATTCTACGACATCATGGGGCCTGCGGAAATGCTATAGTGCCTTCAGTAGCCTGCATGAGCGTCTCTTGACTGCGACGGTTCCCAAGGCTTCCATTTCATCGTATCCGAAGCCTCAGGAGAACACATGAAGCAGTGCGAAGCCGTCACCCTCGCCTCGTCCTACGCGGCCGCGCATCCATGCCTCAAGAAGAACGGGCTCAAGAAGGTGGGCAATAGGTTCCTGTGCGCCCACCACCGCGCCGCCAAGCCCGCACGGAAGGCCCGCGCCGTCGCCTGATGTCGCCTCTGCTCGGCGCCCCCCTGCGCTGCGTCCTGGCGGCGGCCGGCCTGGCGGTCTCCTTGCTCCCGCGCCGCGCGGAGATGTTCCTGGGGCCGCTCCTGGGGCGACTGGTCCTGGCCCTGGGTTTTCGGCGCCGCATCGCCCTTGAAAACATCAGCCATTGCCTGCCGGAACTGGGCCCGCGGGGCTGGGAACTCCTGCTTCGCAAGAACTATGAGCATTACGGCATCCTCTTCTTCGAGTTCCTCCACTTCTTCTCCCCCCTCAAGGGGCACTACCGCGCCTACGGCGCGCGCATCTCCAGGCTCGAGGGCCTCGAGCATTTGGAGCGGGCGAACGCGAAGGGCAAGGGCGTCATCGTCGTCTCCGCGCATCTTGGCTTCTGGGAGATGAACCCGGTGGCGGGAGCTCTGGCGGGCGTCAAGCCCACGGTCGTCACCACCGTCCTCAAGCCCCGCTGGCTCCATGAAAAGGTCACGGCCGCGCGCGCCGAGGCCGGAGTGGCGGCGGCCTTCCACCCCGGCTCCGTGCCGACGGTGCTCAAGGCCCTGCGCCGGGGCGAATGCGTGGCCTTCATGAACGACCAGTACGCGCGGCCCCCCATGGGCCTGCGCGTGCGCTTCTTCGGAGCGCTCGTGGACACGCTCGCGGCCGTGGCCCCCATCGCCGCGCGCACCGGCGCCGCCGTGGTCCCCGTCGCCGGTTACCGCGACGCCGAAGGACTCTGCCGCGTGCGCGTGGAGCCGGAGTTGGAGATCGACCGCTCCTCGGGGGGCGTCGAAGCGACGACGGCTCGCTTGGCGGCGAAAGTGGAGGGCTGGGTGCGAAAACGCCCGGAACAGTGGCTGTGGATCCACCGCCGCTTCAAGCATGTGGACTGGAACGACCGGAGCATGGAGACGATATGAAAATCGACGCTTTCGCGGCGCTCGGACTGCACCCCGACCTCGTCAAGGGGACGGCCGCGATGGGCTTCACCGAGCCCACGCCCGTCCAGACTCGGGCCATCCCGCCCGCGCTGGCGGGCGGCGACGTCCTGGGCTGCGCGCAGACGGGCGGAGGCAAGACCGCCGCCTTCGCGCTTCCCGTCCTCCAGCGCCTCATGGCCGCGCCCAAGCCGGGCCCGCGCGCCCTCGTCCTGGTCCCCACGCGAGAACTCGCGGCCCAGGTCGAGACCTCCTTTCGCGACTGCGGGCGCTTCGCTCCCGTCAAGGTCGCCGTGGTCATGGGCGGCGTGGGCTATCACGCCCAGCGCCAAGCCCTGGCCGGCGGCGCGCAGGTCGTCGTGGCCACCCCCGGACGCCTCGAGGACCACATCAAGCAGGGCAGCGTGCGCCTGGACCGCATCGAGGTCCTGGTCCTCGACGAGGCCGACCGCATGCTCGACATGGGCTTCCTGCCCGCCATCAAGAACATCGTCGGGCGCCTGCCCAAGCAGCGCCAGACCCTGCTCTTCTCGGCCACGCTGGGGCCCGACATCGAGAAGATCGCCTCCTTCGCCCTGCGCGGCCCCCAGCGCATCGAGATCTCGCGCCCCACGACCGTGGCGGCCGGCATCACCCAGATGGTCTACCCCGTCGCCTCGGATCAGAAGACCGAACTCCTCGCGGCCCTGCTCGGCGTGGCGGGCCTGCGCTCGGGGTTGGTCTTCTGCCGGACCAAGCACGGCGCCGACCGGCTGGCCAAGCGCATGCACGACCGCGGCTTCTCCATCGGCGTGCTCCACTCGGGGCGCACCCAGGGCCAGCGCACCTCCGCCATGGAGGACTTCCGCAGCGGCAAGACCCAGGTGATGATCGCCACCGACATCGCCGCGCGCGGCATCGACGTGCGCGAGATCAGCCACGTCGTCAACTTCGACGTGCCCCGCCACCCCGAGGACTACGTCCACCGGGTCGGCCGCACCGCCCGCGCCCACGGGGTGGGCGACGCCATGACCCTGATGGCGCCCGACGAAGTCTCCTTCCTGCGCGACATCGAGAAATTCACCGGCGTGGTCTTCCCGCGCGCGCAGCTGCCGGGCTTCCCCTACGGCGCCCGTTCTCCCCACCCGCCGTCGCGACCGCACGCCCCCCAGCCGAACAGGCCGCACGGCCGCTCTTTCGTCCAGCGCAAGGGACGAGGCCGGCGACCTTGACTTCCCGGCGGATCTGCGCTAACATATCAAACATACCGACTGGTCGGTTTATCAGAGTTTTATGATCCAGCCCCGAGGGACCCGCCGAGCGCCGACGAAATCCGAGAAGACGATCTCCGGGATTCTCTCCTCCGCCGAGCAACTCTTCCTCGTCAAGAACTACGCCGATGTGACAATGGGCAGGCTTGCTCAAAGAAGCGGCGTCACCAAGGGCGCGCTCTACCACCATTTCCCCAGCAAGGAAGACCTCTACCTCCAGATGATGCATGCGGCCCTGGCCCGCAAGCGAGCGCTCTTTAGCCGAGCGGTCGCCTGCGAAGGGACCTGCCGGGAGCGCCTCAAGCTCCTCACCCAGGCCTTCTTCGGCCTCCCGAAAGACGAGATCGGTCTCATGCGCCTCGTGCGGCGCGACGTCAATATCTTCGCCCCTGCGGTGCGCGCCAAGCTGGTGCGCAGCTATCAAGCCTCGCTGCCGTCCTTGGTCGAGGCCGTCATCCGCGACGGCATCCAAGCAGGCGAACTCGCGCCGGCCGACCCTCGCCTGTTAGCTTGGCATTTCGTCGCGACGGTCGAGGTGACTCTCGGCCGCCACGCGGATTTCGTCTTTAAGGATTCTGGAACAAAACTCAACCACGTTCTCGACATCTTCTTCCGCGGCACCGCCGCGGCCCGCCGGACCCGAGAAGGAGCGCTCTCATGAAAGAACGGATCTTCGACTCCTGGCGAGGGAAATCCCTCGAGGAGGCCCTCGGCGCGTGTCGGGACCTCGTGGAGGACACCACCTTCCCGACCGTCAAGAAATGGCGGCAGGGCGGCGGCAAGGTGGCAGGGCATTTCCAGGTTTATTTCCCCGAGGAGATCGTCCACGCCGCCGGTATGCTTCCCTTCAAGGTCCGCGGCGCGGCCGTGGAGCCCACGAATGCCGACTCTCACTTCGGCTCCTACCTGTGCTCCATCCTTAAAACGTCTTTGCAGATCGCCTTGACCAAGACGGTCGAGCTCGACCTCTTCGTGTCGCATCCCATCTGCGACGCCGCTCGCAATCTGGCCGCCATCTGGGGGCGGAACTTCGCTTATCCCTGCCAGATCCTTTATTTGCCCCAGAACCCCAACTCAAGCCGCAGCGCCGCCTACCTGCGCGGCGAGTACGACCGCCTCCTGCGCACGGTCTCGGAGATCGCCGGACGGAAAGTTTCCGCCGACGACTTGAGGCGCTCCATCGCCGTTTTCAACGAAAACCGCGCCCTCCTGCGCGGGCTCTACGACATCAAGCGGCAGGCTCCGTGGCTGGTGACGGCCGATGAAGCCTATTGCCTCGTCAGCGTGGGCGGGCTCATCCCCCGCGAAGAGCACAACGAGCTCCTCGACTCGGTCCTGCCGCGCCTGCGCGAGCGGGGCGCCAAGCCGGAGGACCGCACGCGCGTGGTCTTCGAGGGCGCCTTCTGCGAGCAGCCGCCGCTGGATCTCGTTCGCATGCTGGGGCGCACTTGTTACGTGGTCGACGACGACTTCCTCATCGGCTTGCGCTACCTCACTTCGGACGTGCCCGCGGGCGCCGACCCCCTGGCCGACTTGGCCCATGCCTACATCTCCCGCTCCACTTATAGCCCGGTCCAGCACGACAACGACAAGCCCAAGGAGCTCATGCTGCTCGAGCGGGTCAAGCGGGCCCGGGCCGACGCGGTCATCGTGGCGGCGGCCAAGATGTGCGAGCCGGGTCTCGAAGAGCAGGTGGCCTATACCGCGGCCCTCGACGAAAAGGGGATCCCGTTCTTCGTCACCGAGTTCGAAGAGAACATGACGTCGTTCGAGCAGCTCGAGACGCAGGTCGAGACGTTCCTCGAGAACCTTTTATTCGCGTAGCCCCGGAGGCAAGTCATGGACACCCAGATCGCTCATCCTGAGATCGTCGGCCGGGGCAACCGCGACGGAGCGCAGCTTTTCCGCGAGTGGTTCGAGGGCCTCTCGAAGACGGCCGAGGACGGCGGCCAAGCCGCCTACGTCTTCGTGATGGGGAGCCTCAACGAGATATTGAATACTTTCGACCTGCCGGTGGTCTTTCCCGAGATCAATTCCCTGCAGACGGCCGTGCGCCGGGTGGCGCATGAGTTCCTCGACCAGGCCGAGGACCTCGGCTACTCGCCGGACATCTGCGGCTACGTCAAGGCGGACGTGGCCCTTCAGCACCGCGGCGGCGCGCACCCGATGGGGCGCGTCCCCAAGCCCGCGCTCGCGGTGCTGACCAACGCCTGCAACACCTACATCAAGTGGGCCGAGATCTGGGAGCGCATGTACAAGTGCCCGGTCTTCACGATGGACATCCCCGGCACACGGCAGGGAGGCGTCGTCACCAAGCCCGGGGAGCTCGACTTCGAGAACGACCGCGGCTACGTCGAGGCGCAGATCCGCGAGCTCATCCTTCTCTGCGAGAAGACGACGGGCCGGAAGTTCGACATCGACAGGCTGCGCGAGACCATGCGCCACGCCAACGAGATGAGCGCCTGCTGGAAGCGGGTCATCGAACTCAACCGGAGCCGCCCCTCGCTCTTCAACGCCCTGACCGACGGCACGATCTACCTCGGCGTCGCCAACGGCTTCCGCGGCACGCCGGCCGGCGCGCGCTACTTCCGCGAGCTCGTCGAGGAGATGGAGTACAAGGCCGCCCATAAGATCGGAACGTTGACCGACGAGAAGTACCGCCTGGTCTTCATCGGCGTGCCCTGCTACCCGATCTTCCGCCGCTTCAACGAGCTCTTCACGCAGTGGGGCGGAACTTTCGTCAACTCCTCCTACCTCTGGTTCGCCTCCGGAGGCCTGAACCTCGGACATCAGTACGACTTGGCTAGGCCCATCGAGAGCCTGGCCGAGGGAGTTCTCATCAGCGTGCGCGACGCCATGGACAGCATGTTCCACCAGGACCGCATGATCGAGGACATCCTGGAGGATTTCCACGTGGACGGAGTCATCTATCATCCCATCAAGAGCTGCCGCACCGTCTCCACAGGATTGGCCGACGCGCGGCGCCACCTGGGCCGCAGGAGCGCGGTGGACTCGCTGTTTATCGAGTCGGACTTGATGGACAAGCGGGTGGTTTCGGAGGCGCAGATGAAGAACCGCATCGACGCCTTTTTCGAGGGATTGACGGCGCGGCGCGGCCGGGCGAAGGCCGCGCCGGCCGCCTGAAGGTTCAGCGAGGGACTCTCATGGCATACGCAGCGGGCGTGGACGTCGGATCGACGCAGACCAAGGCCGTTATCATCGACGAAGCGCGCAAGATCGTCGGCCGCGCGCTCATCGACACCGGGGCAAACGTCGTCGTGGCCGCGGAGAACGCGTTCGATAAGGCCCTGGAGGCCTCCAAACTCGAAGACGACGAGATCGAGTATGTCATAGGGACCGGCTACGGCCGCTACCGCGTGACCTTCGGCAACGCCCAGGTCACAGAGATCAGCTGCCACGGGCGGGGCGCGGCGCACATGTTCCCCGGAACGCGCACGGTCGTCGACATGGGCGGCCAGGACACCAAGGCCATCCGGGTCGCAGCCAACGGAGAGATCCTGGACTTCTGCATGAACGACAAGTGCGCCGCCGGGACGGGGCGCTTCCTGGGCGCCGCCGCGGCGGCGCTCGACATCCCGCTCGGCGATCTCGGCGCGACGGCCCTGAGATCGACGAAGACGGTGCGCATCAGCACGACCTGCACGGTGTTCGCCGAATCCGAGGTGCTCTCCTGGCTCGGCAAAGGCAAGAAGATCGAGGACATCCTCTGGGGCGTCCACCAATCCATCGCCATGAGATCCGCGGGGCTGATGCGCCGAGTGGGGGTCGAGGAGCAGGTGACGTTCACGGGGGGCGTGACCAAGAACATCGCCATGGTCAAGGCTCTCGAGGAGAAGCTCGCGGTCCGCCTGAACGTCAGCGAGGACTCGCATTTCATGGGAGCGCTCGGCGCGGCCTTGTTCGCGCTCGACCGCATCGTCGCCAGCCGAGCTCCGCACGACGCGCCGCAAGAGGTGAAGCTATGACGAATACCGCAGGCATCGACGTCGGGTCAACCTACACCAAAGCCCTCATCATCGATTCCGCAGGGCGCATCCTCGCCAAGCATCAGCAGCCCACGGGATTCAAACTGGACGCGGCCGCGCGCGACGCGTTCGAGCAATGCCTGGCCGCCGCGAGGCTCAAGCGCGGCGACGTCGGCTACGTCATCGCCACGGGCATGGGCCGTCACCAGGTGGAGTTCAAGGACCTCCATGTGACGGATCTGACGGCCGGCGCCCGGGGCGCGGCGTTCCTTTTTCCGGGAACTCGAACCGTCCTCGACGTGGGCGGCCAGACGATGAAGGCGAGCCGTCTCGACGCCGCGGCCAAGGTGATTTCGTTTCGGCTCAACGACAAGTGCGCCGCGGGCACCGGCGCTTTCCTTGAGAAGACGGCCCGCTACATGGGCTACTCCACCTTGGAGATCGGCCCCCTCATGGCCACCTCGAAGGCGGCGGTTCCGATCTCCGGCGTTTGCGCCGTCTTCGCGGAGTCCGAGGTCATCAACCATCTCTCGCAGGGGGCCCCGCCCGCAGACATCATGCAGGGAGCCCTCGAGTCCCTCGTGAGCCGTTCGGTCCAGCTCATCAAACGCGCCAAGGGCGAGCCGGAATTCACGCTGATCGGGGGCATCCTGCGCTTCGAGTCGATGGCGAAAGCCGTGCATCATCACCTCCAGTGCGACGTGAACGTAGCACCCCCCGAGATGGTCCAATTCGTCTCCGCGCTGGGGGCGGCCCTCCTGGGCCGCGTTCGGCTCAGGATGCTCGCGCGGGAATCCGCGGCGAGCCGGCCATGACGGACCGCAAGGATTTTAATTTCTCGACCGAGGTTCGCGTCCGTCTCTCCGAGACCGACGCTTTCGGCATCGTCTTCCACGCGAATTTCTTCATCTACTTCGACGTGGCTCGCGTCGATTATCTTCGCAACCTGGACGCCCTGCGGTTCATCTCCCCGGAGAACGCCCGAAACAACGCCCTCGTCGGCGCCACCGCCGACTTCCGTTCGCCGGCCCGGTTCGACGACATCCTGGTCGTCCACGCCCGCATCGCCGAGATCGGATCCTCCTCGTTCACTTTCGACTTTATGGCGACGAACAAGGCCGAGAACCGCCTCGTCGCCACCGGACGAACCACGCTGGTCGTCCTCGACGAGAAGACTTGGAAGCCCATCCCCGTCCCCGAGGAATTCCGCGGACTGATCCGGAAGTTCGAGGCGGGCAGCCTGACCGAGAGGAAAACGCCATGAACACTCCCGTGACGCGGACCCCGCCCGCGGCCGCCCTTCCCAAGACGATCAAGACCTGGCGCATGGAGCGGCCTTGGTTCAAGGACAAAGACGGCGGCCGCGTCACCGAAGGCTCCATCGCGCGCGCCGATCTGCCCATGCCCGAACCGGCGCCCGGCGAGATCGTCATCGAGATCGCCGGCTGCGGAGTCTGCCACACCGACCTTGGGTTTTACTTCGAGGGCGTGCCGACGGTGAACAAGCCCCCCCTCACGCTGGGCCATGAGATCAGCGGCGCCGTCGTCGCAGGCGAGCCGGCCTGGGTAGGACGCGAGGTTATCGTTCCCGCCGTCCTGCCCTGCCGATCCTGCTGGATCTGCAAGACCGGTCGAGGCAACCGCTGCCTGGCCCAAAAGATGCCGGGCTCAAGCCTGGGCGTCTACGGGGGGTTCTCGAGCCATATCGTGGTGCCCGCCCTCGACGTGTGCCCGGTCCCCAAGGACCGCCGCATCGAGCTCGCCAAGCTCGCCGTCGTGGCCGACGCGGTGGCGACCCCCTACCAAGCCGCGATGCGCGCGGATCTTAGACCGGGCGACAACGTGGTGGTCGTCGGCGCGGCCGGGGGAGTGGGGCTCTACATGACCCAGCTCGCCAAGGCCCTGGGCGCTTCCTGCGTCGTCGCCGTGGACGTCGATGGGGAGAGACTCCGGCGCTCGCTGCAATACGGGGCCGATGCGGCGCTCGACGCCAAGGGCAAGTCCGCCGACGACGTCCGCAAGGAGTACGGGGCGCTGCTCAAGTCGCGCGGCTTGCCCAACTACGGCTGGAAGATCTTCGAGGTAAGCGGCACCAAAGGAGGCCAGGAGACCTCCCTGGCCCTGCTAGGTTTCGTGGGGACGCTGGTCATCGTCGGCTTCAACCTGGCCAAGGTGGAGTACGGAATATCCCGCCTGATGGCCTTCGACGCTCAGATCATCGGCACCTGGGGCTGCCTGCCCGAGCGCTACCCCGCCGTCCTGGGGCTGGTGCTCGGCGGCGCGGTCCAGGTGGAGCCTTTCGTCGAGCTCCGGCCGATGAGCTCCATCGTGGAAACATTCAATGAAGCCCACCGGATCGGCTCGCCCCAGAAGCGCATAGTGCTGACGCCGGATTTCTAACAGGAGATTCATATGACTCTGGATTGGATGCCGCGCGACAACGAGCTCAAAGACCACGGCGTGGGCGGAGACGCCTACTGGGGGACGCTCGAGACGCCCCCCTGCGCCGTCTATGAGAAAAAGCCCCTGCGCGGGCCGGACGGACGCGAGATCCCGGACCTCCACGTCGCCTGGGTCACGCTCAACAATCCCAAGCAGTTCAACTCCTACACGACTTCCATGGTGAAAGGAGTCACGGCGGCGTTCGCCAACGCCGGCCTCGACCGCAGCGTCGTCGCCGTGGTCTTCACCGGCGCCGGCGACCGCGCGTTCTGCACCGGCGGCAACGTGAAGGAATATTCCGAATACTACGCGCGGCGCCCCGCCGAGTACGGGCAGTACATGGACCTTTTCAACTCCATGGTGGACTCGATCCTGGGCTGCAAGAAGCCCACGATTTGCCGCGTCAACGGAATGCGCGTCGCCGGCGGCCAGGAGATCGGGATGGCCTGCGACATCACGGTGGCCTCCGACCTGGCCGTCTTCGGCCAGGCGGGCCCCAAGCACGGCTCGGCGCCGGACGGCGGCTCGACCGACTTCCTGCCGTGGTTTCTCACGATGGAGGACGCGCTGTGGAACTGCGTCTCCTGCGAGACGTGGTCCGCCTACAAGATGCTGCGCAAAGGCCTCATCACCAAGGCCGTCCCGGTGCTCAGGAAGGACGGCCGCTTCCTGCGCAACCCCCAGGTCATGACCGAGGACTATGTCGTCGACGGCGAGATCGCCTACGGCGAGATGAAGACGGGACCGGAACTCGAAAAGGCCCGGGATATCGTCAAAGGAACGCCCATTGACTTCGAGCGGCTCGATCAGAGCGTGGCCGACATCGTCTGGCGCTTCGCCAACCTCTTCCCCGGCTGCCTCATGAAGTCCATCGACGGCATCCGGGCCAAGAAGAAGTACTTCTGGGACCAGATGAAGCTTCCCAACCGCCATTGGCTGGCCGCCAACATGTCGACGGAGGCCTTCCTGGGTTTCGGCGCCTTCAATACCAAGAAGCTCACCGGCTCCGACGTCATCGACTTCATCAAGTACCGCCAGCTCGCGGCCCAGGGCCGCCCGCTCGACGAGTCCTTCTTCGATGAGGTTCTCGCCAAGCCGCTGGAGAAGGCCCCCGTTTAATCGCGCTGGATAGGCTGGATGAAACTTTAAGGAGGAATCGATGAAACCGGCGATCAAAGATCTCATGGACGACCATCAGGTCATCCTGAAAATGCTGAGAGCCCTCAACGGCATGTGTCTGCGTCTGGGCGAGGGCAAGGATGTGGCCGCGGCCGATCTCGACGCGGCGTTGGATTTCATCAAGACGTTCGCCGACTTCTGCCACCACGGCAAGGAGGAGGATATCCTTTTCCCGGCCATGGCGGAGGTCGGTTTCCCGCGCGAGGGCGGGCCCGTCGCCGTGATGCTCATGGAACACGAGCAGGGACGCGCTGACGTGCGGTCCCTCTCCGCGGCGCTGGAACGCGCGCGATCGGGCGACTCCGCGGCGCTCAAGGATGTCTCCCGCAGCGTCATGGGCTATGCCTCCCTCTTATCGGCTCACATCGGCAAGGAAGACAATATCCTCTATCCCATGGCCATGGACGCCATCCCCGAGGCGCGCTGGAAGGTACTGAAAAATGAGTTCGACCTCGTAGAAAGCGAGCGCATGGGCCCCAAGCGGCGCGCCGGCTACGCGGCGCTCGTCGACCGCCTATTGCTCGCTTATCCGGCGCCGGAGCTGGCGCGGCCTTCCGGCGGGATGTGCCATTAATCGCCGTTGAGCCCCGACTTTCAGTCGTTCGGGAAAGACCGGCGAAGAAGTTCAGAGACGTAGGACAAATCTCGCGCCGTCTCCAACTTTCCGGTCAACCATAGACCGCGCACAAAGAGGATCATCGGCGCCACCCAGGCAATCGAGATCGTGACGAGTTTGGCGGCCGGAGGCCACGAGGAGACCCCCGCCGCCGTCCCCAGAAGGCCCACCGCGATGAGCCCCGCGAAGAAAACTCCCATCGCGATCATGGTTGTCCGACGCTGCCGCCCGACGGTCGAGCGCTCGATCTCTCGGAATTTATCCCAGGACGGAAGACCTCCCGCGCCGTTGCGTATCGCGTCCCGGATCCGAAAGTAGATGGAGGTAGGCATCATCGGGAAATTCAAGATGTCCGCGGAGCGTTTCTCGACGGCCAGTATGTGGCGAGGAGCCACGGAGCGGCCGTATCGCTCGTTCGCCGCGAAGGCATCGGCAGCGCTCCTGAGGGCGCGGTCGGAGGAGTCCGCGGAAGAGATGATCTCCGCGAGTTCAAACGCCGCGGGAACGCTCCAAGATTTCTCGCCGCCGATCTCGGGACGCCCGAGCGCCGATAAAAGCGGGGAGGCTTCTTGGATGATCCAGGGGCCCTGGGGAGCTTTTTTCAGGGCTTCGATCCGGCGCCTGTAGAACTTGGACAGATCTGCCTCGACCGGATAAGGGGATTCGTCGGCGGCGACCCAGCCGTGCCGCGTCTTGACGAGGATGTTCCCGGCGTCGAAGGCTCCAGCCGCGATCCTGCGGGGGAGCGCCTCCCAGAACTTCTCGACGTGCTTGAGCCACTTCGTCTGGAAGCGCGCCACCTTGCTCCTCATCCGCGCCGCTTCTTCCCGGCGGGGGGCGTCGAGATAGAGGGCGACGGCCTCCGCCTGGGCGACCTGACCGGAGATGCGGTCCGCGGAGCCGGGATGAAGGGCGCTCGACTTGGCCGTTGCGAGGGACTCGTCTGCGATCTCCGCAGCCTGGATCTCGGCGCCCTTTGCGGACGTGCGCAGGACGATAAGCTTGTCCTCGATCCCCATGGAGGCGAAGGCCTCAGGCGTGGCGTAGAACCTGAGGTTCTGGGCGAGCAGATCGAGAACCTGAGGGGCGGCCGCGAAAGGGTAGCTCGCGTGGGAATCGAGGGTCGACAACGCCGTCAGGGAGGGACAGCCCAAAGTCGCGATGCGTTCGGCTCCGATAGAGGAAAATAGTTCCGCCACGGGAGAAATCCAGGCATGAGCGCCGGCGGAAGGGGCTACGACGGCCGCGCCGGCGGGCACGGCGAGGATGAGAGCGCAAAGCAAGGGGAAAATATTCTTGATCATCATGTTTTAATGATAGCTTAGAAGCTTCCTTCGGACCAGGAGCCAAAGGCCCCCCCCCCCGACAACCATTGGGCCCGGTTGGACCTAGGCCCTCCGGCGTTTGCCGAACGACTCCAGCTCGGAGGCCGCGTCTTTCATTGGAAGAAGAGAAAATTCGGCTAAGCGTCGCGCCAGACCGGCTTGCGCTTGGCCAGGAAGGCCTTGCAGCCTTCGACCGCGTCCGGCGTTTGCATCAGCTCGCCGAGGTAGGCGTTCTCGGCGAGTTGGAGCTTGGCCGCGAAATCGTCGGGGTGGAGCCGGCGCAGGAGGCGCTTAGAGAGTCTCAGGGAACTCCGGCTCATCGAGGTGAGCCTGGCGATAGACTTGCCGCATTCGGCCTCGAAGGTCTCCGCGGCAAACACGCGGCTGGCCAAACCCAGCCTCAGCGCCGTCTCCGCGTCGACGGCGCGGCCGCTCAAGAGCAGCTCGCGCGCCGCCCCCGCGGCGCAGATCGTGGGAAGAAGAACCATCGCGACGGGAGGGAAGACCCCGAGTTGGATCTCCGGCTGGCCGAACTGGGCGCTGGAGGAGGCCAAGACGACGTCGGCGGGCAGGACCAGCTCGCAGCCGCCGCCGAGCGCCGCCCCGTTCACGCACGCCACCACGATCCCCTCGAAGGCGGCTAGCTTCTTGACGGCGCCGTGGAAGACGCTCAGCATCCGCTCGACTTTGTCGGGCAGGTGGTCGCCCACGTCCGCTCCCGCCGAGAAGGCCTTGCCGCGCCCCCGGAGCACGAGGAAGGCGCTGCCCGCGGCCGCGTCGAGGGCCGCGCCGATCTCGGAGAGCATCTCCAGGTTCAGGATGTTGAGCGGGGGACGGTTGAGGGTCAAAGTGAAGACCCCGTTTTCCGCGCTGGTCTCGATCATGGTCATAGATACTGTCCCCCGTCCACTTGGATGACGACGCCGGTGATGTGTCGCGCCCCGTCTCCGCACAAGAATGCCACCGTATGGGCGACGTCCTCGGGGCGCCCGAGCCGACCCAGGAGCGTCTCGGCCAGGGCCTTCGCCCGGACCTCCTCGGGCACGCCGGCCGCCATCTCCGTCTCGATCATGCCCGGCGCCACGCAGTTGACGGTGACGCCGGAGGCGCCCAACTCGCGGGCGGCGGCCTTGGTGAGGCCGATGACGCCCGCCTTCGAGGCGCAGTAGTTCGCCTGCCCGAACTTTCCGCGAAGGCCGTTGATCGACGAGATGTTCACGATCCGCCCGCCGCCGGCCTTGCGCAGGCGCGGCGCGGCGGCGCGGATGTGGTTGAAGGTCCCCTTGAGGTTGACCGCGATGACGTCGTCGAACTGACTCTCGGTCATCTTCCACAGCACGGCGTCGGCGGTGATGCCCGCGTTGTTGACGAGGATGTCGAGGCCGCCGAGGGCGGAGGCCGCGGCCTCGACGCAGCTCTCGACCGCCTCCGTGTCCGCGGCGTCGACGACGGCGCACCGCGCCCGGCGGCCCAGCGCGGCGAGCTCCCGGACGACGGCCTCCCCTTGCGCGGCAGGGCCCTGGTAATCGAACGCGACGTCCGCGCCGCGGCGGGCCAGCTCGAGGCAGATGGCCCGGCCGATGCCCCGGCTTCCTCCCGTCACGAACGCCTTCTTGCCCTTTAGTTCCTTCATAGGAGCGTCGATCATAACCTCATCACCTGCCACGTGGCGCCCCGCCCGTTGTCGCTCGGAGCGAACATCGCCTCGATCTCAGGGGCGTAGTCCGCGAGGATCCTGGAGCGCACGAGCTTCATGGTGGGCGTCAATTGCCCGTTGGCGAGGCACGGAACGCCGCCCACGAGCACCGCCGCCTTGGGACGGGCGTATTTCTCGACGATCGCCCGCGACGCATCTACGAGCTCCGCCTTGATGAGTTCCCGCACCCGTTCGTCGGCGAGGAGGGACCCGGCGCTCACGCTCAGGCCGCGGCGGCGGGCCGCCTCGGCCACGGCCTCGGGATTGGGGAACACGAGGGCCCCGACGTAATCGCGCCCGCCTCCGACGACGATGGCGTACTGCACGAGAGGGCTCTCGGCCAAGGCGCTCTCGACGTTCTGCGCGATCACCATCTCCCCGTTCGTGAGCTTGAACATGCCGTCCACGCGGCACTTGAGGACCAGGCCGTGACCCCGGATCTCGCCGTAATCGCCGGTGCGCAGCCAGCCGTCCCGGGTGAAGGCCCTCGCGTTGCGTTCCGGGTCCCGGTAATAGCCCAGCATCACATTGGGACCCTTGACGAGAATCTCGCCGTCCTTGGCGACGCGGACCGTCACGCCGGGTATAGGCAGGCCCACGGCGAACGGGCGCCGATCCTGGTCGAAACGCGTGACGGTGACGCAGGGAGACGTTTCAGTCAGCCCCCAACCCTCCACGACCGGGACCCCCTTCCTCTGGTAAACTTCCGCGACGTGCTTGGGCAGCGCGGCCGCGGCCGTGAAAACGAAACGCAGCTCCGGGTGAAAGATGTCTCGCTCGGCCTGTCGACTGCGGCGGCTTTCCTCTATAAGAGCCTGATGGATCCTGGGCACGCTGAAGAAAATGGTGGGCCGGACCTTCTTGAAATTCTCGATGAGAACCCCGATGTCCTTGCCGTAGCTGTCGTCGAGAGTGATGTGCGTCCCGCTGTAGAGCGCGCCGAAAAGCTCGAAGATGCCGCCGAAGCTGTGGTGCCAGGGCAAATACGAGAGAATGCGCCCGCCGGGCTTAATCTTCCAGAGGAGATCCAGCGCCCGCCGCTGGGAGAGGATATTGCGATGGCTCAGGAGCACGCCCTTCGGCCGGCCGCTGGTTCCCGACGTGTACATCAAGAGGGCCGGATCGAGAGGACGAACCTTGCTCAAGGCCCTCTCGAAAGAGGACAAAGAGGCCCCGCCGAGGAGGGTCGCAAACGCGCTCACGCGGGGACCGGCCTTCTCAGGCTTAGGGCATCGCAAAGGGTCCATCAAGAAGACGCGCTCAAGATTGCGCGCGGCGCGCGTCGAGAGGACCACGCCTAGGCGCTGTGTGTCGCAGACCGCGAGGAAGCGGGCGCCCGAGTGCTCGAGAATGTAGTCGAGCGGTTCGCCGGAGTAGCCGGCGAAGATGGGGCAGGCGACCGCGCCGACGCTCATCGCGGCCAATTCGAAGACCAGCATCTCGCTGCGGTTGCGGGAGCAGATCGCCGCCACCTCGCCCTTGCCCAGCCCAAGCCGCAGCAGGGACTCTCCCACCTGGGCGACCTGCAGGCAGAGGTCCTCCCAAAGCAGCGTCCGCATGCCGCCTGCCCCCTTCTCGCTGAGGGCCGGCATGCCGCGAAAGCGCTCACGGCGCTCCCGCAGCATCATGCCGATGCTGGCGGGATAGCGGCCGAGCTTCACTCGGCTACGCAGCGTGCGTCGCATGGCTCTCCCGACTCATCAAAGCGGCGCCGAGCGCCCCCACGAACTGCGCCTGCGGCGGAACGAACGGCGCCCGCCCGAGCTTCTCGGCCAGGATGTCGGCGATGACGGGATGGGTCGCGATGACGCCGCCGCTGAGCGCGACCTCCCCGTCCAAAGGATCCATCTCCAAGATCCTCTTGACGACGGACTCATAGCAGCCGCGCAGTATCCCCTCCGGGCTCGCCCCCTCCCGGATGTGATGTATGATCTCGGTGCAGGTGAAAACCGTGCAGTAGCTGCCGATCTCGACGGCCTTCCGGGCACGGCGCGCCATCATGCTGATCGCCTCCGGCGCCACGTCGAGGCGGCGCGCGATCTCCTCGAGGAACGCGCCCGTGCCTGCGGCGCACTTGCGGTTCATCTTGAAGTCGAGCTGGCGGCCGCCCTCCGTCACGCGGACGACCTTATTGTCTTGCCCTCCGATATCGACGACGACGTGAGGCCTGGGCAAGCAATGGTAGCTGCCGCGCGCGATGCAGGATATCTCGGTCATCGTCGGGGGCCCCTCGACGCAGCGCGATCGTCCAACCCCGGTCGCGACGACGGCCAAGCCCCGCGGACCTCCCGCGGCGGTCTCCTCGAGAACCCGCCGCGACGCGCTCTCGAAATCCATTCCCGTCTTGAGGACGCGTGCCGCGACGATCGTTGCGTCAGAGTTGATCACGACCGCCTTAGTGAACGACGAGCCGATGTCCACCCCGGCAAAGCACGTGGTCGTCATATCGTCAGGCTCGAGGGGCCCTAGCCGAGAGTTGCTCGACCAACGCCTCGACGGAGGTCTCCGTCTGGTCTTCGGAAAAGCATCGCAGATCGCAGAGGTCGCCGTAGAGCGTCGTCGATCTGATGCCGTGCCCCTCGAGGAGGCGCTGGGGCAGCCCGAAGCGGGAATTCGTGTTGTAGGGGCAGGTCTTCGCCTCGTGGAAGAGGATCGCATCGATGGAGTACGCCTTGACGGCGTTGACGAGGTAGGTCTCCTTGTAGCCCTCGCTGCGGTTGATGAACACCTTGAGATTCGCTTCGGCCATGGATTCCAGCGGCCTCTTGTAGTCGAGCTCGTCGAAGACCCAGGAGAGGCAATAGGTCGAAGCGACGGCGCAGACCTTCAGGCGCGTAAAGAGCTCGGAGAAGAAACGCAGCTTGCCCCAGTTGGGCATCCCATCCCAATAGAACCGCAGGCGCTCCCCTTCGACGGCCGCGGCGCCTGCGCGGACCAGCGCTTCGGCTTCCTCGACCAAGCCCCGGTAGTAGTCGCGCGTCGCCTCCTGACCTCGCATCACGACGATGGGGGCCATATGGATCGTCGCGTCGAAGAACGTGATCGGCGACGGCCGAGCGCGCCCCGTCTCAAGGAAACGCTTCCAATACGCGCTCGCCTGCGAGGAGAGCTTGACCACCTCCGCCAGCCGCGCGCGGTTAAGCGGCGCGCCGGCAAGGGGCGCTAGAGCCTCGGCCATACGCTCGAGTTGAGCGGTCACGTCGGCGACGGACTCGGGGCCGATCGAAGCGGCCTTCCAAGGAGAATGAATCCCGAGCACGGGAACGCCGAATTCCCTCCCGTAAAAAGAGAACCAATCCTGGACCTCACGGCACTGGCTCGTGTTGTAGACAAGGACATCGGGCTTGGGAGGGGCGTCGATGCCGTAGGCTTCCTTCAGAGGAGTCTCGCACCGCAGATGCGCCCCTATGTCGGCCGTCAGATACGAGCAGATGTCAGGCGAATACCCCTTCGCGTTGGCCTGTCCGATGAAGCCGGTGGCCTGGCGGCGCGCGCCCAGGAGCGCGCCGTGGTTTTCGGGAAAATAGAGATGAAATCCCATCGCCTCCAGGAGCTCGACCGGGCCCGCGCTCGTGCACCAAGCGACCTTCTGGGCGGGATCTTTGCCCGCGGCGTCCAAGCCCAAATAGTAACCCTTAAGGAGGCCGTTGAGCTTACCCCTCGACGCCTCCAACCTCGGAGATTTTGCGGTCGCCATCCCTACCTCCCGGTGAACGTCGGCGAGCGCCGCTCGAGCAGCGCTGCAAGCCCCTCGCGCGCGTCTTGGGTCTGGAAGATCTCGCGGATCCGGCCGAGTTCCAGGGCGAGTCCCTCATCGAGGCTGACCCGAAGGCCGGCGTCGATGAGCTCATTGGCCGTCTTGAGCGCCCGGGGGGCCTTCTTCGCCAAGCCCTGGAGGGCTTTGACCAACGCCTGGTCCGCGCCATCGACAATCTTGCCGGCGAGAAGATCGCCGATCCGTCCGTCAGAAAAGGCATCACGGACCTTCGCGACCGAGCCATAAGGAGAGACCGAGCCCGCAGGCGAGGGAGTGCCGCCTCCACACGATGTCGGAAGGCGGCCGCCGGAGCCGGCCAAGAGCTTGGCGTGCTCCAATGCCTCCTCCGGCGGGAGTACGGCGTCCGCCAGCCCCAACGCGACCGCCTCCTTGGCCCCGAGAGGGGTCCCGGTGAAGATGTAGAACTTGGCCAGCTCCTTGCCGAGGAGCCGCGGCAGCCTCTGGGTGCCGCCCAGACCCGGGTAGATGCCCAAAGAGGTCTCCGGCAGACGGAACACCGCTTTCGGCGTGACGACGCGCGCGCGGCAGGCCAGGGCCAGTTCCGTGCCGCCCCCCAAGGCGGCCCCGTCGACGAGAGCGACCACCGGCTTGACCGAGACTTCGATCCGACGCAGCAGTTCCTGGCCGAACCGAGTAAAGCGCACGACGGCGTCAAAATCTCCCGTCTCGATCGATCGGGCGAAGAACTTCACGTCCGCCCCTGCCATGAACGCCTTCCCCCGCCCCTCGAGGACGATACCGCGCACCTCGGGGTCCGCTTGAGCCGCGACGACGGCGTCCAAAAGCTGCGCGGCCAAAACCTCATCGAGCGCATTCAAAGTCTCAGGACGGTTAAGCACGATGCGCGCCACGCCGTCCTCCTTGAGAAACTCCACGTAACGGAGCTCCCACTTCCTTCCGGAACGCTCCCGCAGGCCTGCTGGAAAACTCAGGGAGTGCCTTTCGCAGATCTTGCGAACCCAGTCGGAAGCGACCGCCAACCCAAGCCGGTTCATCTCTTCGAACGGCCCGTGCGCCCAGCGCAGGCCGATGCGCGCCCCGCGGTCGATGTCCTCGCGCGTCGCCCCGCCCTCGGCGGCCAAGGCGGCGGCGACTGCGAACACCACGCCCCAGAGCCGCTCGGCGACGGCGTTAAACCGCGCGGGATTGGGCTCTCCTGCGACGGTCCAAGGGACCTTGGCTTCGGTCTGCTTTCTTAAAAGCGCCGCGGGTGCGTAGAAGGATCCCAACGCGCGGCCGAGCCCCTCGGCGGCGTGGCAGGCGATCGGCACGCCGGTGGCGTTCATGAGCGCGAACGGCCCCATGCCGACGGCGAAGGCGCGTTCGGCCGCCGCGTCGATCGTGGCCATGTCGGCCGTCTTGTCCTCGAGCATGCGCGCGGCCTCGTTGAGCCACGGCACGAAGAACCGGTTGACCGCGAAGCCAGGAGAGTCTCGCACCTCGATCGGCGTCTTGCCTGTCGCCCGCGCGAAGGCCAGCACGGCCGCGAAAGCCGCGGGATCGGTCGCCTCGATGGGGATGACCTCGACGAGGCGGTTCTTCACGGGATGGAAGAAGAAGTGCATGCCCAGAAAACGCGACGGGCGGCGCGTCGAACGCGCAAGCTCCGCCACCGACAACGACGACGTGTTAGAGGCGAAGATGGCATCCGGGCCGACGACCCCATCGAGGCGGGAGAAGAGATCCTTCTTGGCCTTCTCATCCTCGTAGATGGCCTCGATGACGAGGTCGGCGTCCTTAAGCTTCTCGAGGTCCGTCGTGAACTGCATGCGCTCGAGCGTCGCGAGCGCGTCCTCAGGGCGCAGGACGCGCCTCTTCTGTCCCTCCTCCAGCAGGCCTTCGATGGCCTTGCGAGCCTTTTCTAGGTAAGCCGCTCCCTGGTCGACGAGCACCACGCAAGCGCCCTCCATGGCCATCTTCTGTGCGATGCCGCCGCCCATCGTCCCCGCCCCGACGACGCCCACCGTGCGGATCGTACGAATCATGGTCGCCTCCCACGGCAATTGACGCGACCGTTTCCTCGCGTAGGCTCGGTCATGAGCGCTCCTTGTTCGGGATGTGATATTCAAGGCCCTTGATGAGGGCCGCCACCGTCTGGTTATAGGGGACGGGGACCCCGGCGCGAAGGCCTCGCTCGGCGATCATTCCGTTGAGAAAATCGATCTCCGTCTTGCGCCGGTTCGCGCAGTCGGCGCACATCGACGGCTTGTGCGCCCCGGCCTTATTGAGATAGTCGACGCAGTAGTGGAAGAAGCCCGCGGGGAAGCTCACGCCCTCCGACCCGGCGACCGCCATCCCTTCGCGGATGATGCCCTCGGCGATGGCGCGCAATTGGGGCATCCCCATGACGGCCTGGATGCTCAGATCGGTCAGGGCGCTGATGGCGCACAGGGCGGAGTTCAGGATCACCTTCTCCCACACCTGAAACTGGATGTTGTCGCTGTACTGGGTCGCGAGATCCGCTGCCGTCAGGAGCGCTGCGAGCTCGCGCGCGGCGGGGACGCAGTCAGGCTCGAGCGCGCCTATATGGTTGGGGGGATTGAAGAAACCCACGCCGACGGTCTGAGAATCAACGATGCGGCCTGCGTAATTGATGACGACCCGCATGACGCGCCTGCGCGTAGCGAGCGCCCGCGCGATGACTTCCTCGGTGCCCAGGCCGTTTTGGAAGCTGACGACAAGGAGCCTGTCGTTTTTAAGGGCCTTCACATCCTGCATGACCTCCTCGAGGATGCAGGCCTTGATGGACAAGAACAGGGCATCGGGCGGCTTGCTGCTGAACTCCTGGATGGACTGGTAGACTTCCTGAACCGGGACGGTGAAATCGCCGGAGATGCAGCGGCGCGGGTCCTGGATCTTGACCCCCGAACGCTTGAGCCCCGCGACGCGCTCAGGATCGGCGTCAACCAAGACGGTTTCCTCGCCTTTCTTAAGGAGGTGTCCGGCTAGGATGCTGCCGACCACGCCCGTGCCCACGACCGCGATTCTCATGGTTTTCCCCTCAGACCCGTCAAGTCCCGCAGCGCCCGCGCGACGAATATCCCGGCCATGCGCCTGCGATAGGCCGCCGGAAAATCCGCATTATCCACCGGGCGCGCTCGGCGCACGGCGGCGCGCGCCGCCTCGGCCACTCGCTCGAGGGTCGGCTTGCCTCCCGTCATGATCGTCGCCGCCTCATCGGCGATGATGGGCGACGATGCCAGCGCCCCCAGGACGATCCGGCACGCCGAAACCTCCCCGCCCTTCATCTGTAAAGAGACCGCGACACCCAGCGCCGCGAAGTCGAAAGACCCGCGCCGACGGAGCTTGCGATAGGTCGAAAGCCGCGGGTCTAAGTCCAGCTCCACCGCGGCGATAAGCTCTCCCGGCTTAAGCCGCAGTGAGCGGCGTCCGGTGTCCTGGTAGATCTCAGCCAAGGCCGCCTCACGCTCGCCGACGGGGCCGACCAGCCGCACCTGAGCGCCCAACGCGATGAGCGCCGGCGCCAGGTCTCCCGAGGCGACGGCAAAACAGCGCTCGGAGCCGACGGCGGCCCGGCAAGGCGCCTCTTGATCCGTCTTGAGACAGAAGCCCTGGGCCTCGCGCCAGGAACCGCTCTGGTCGTAAAAGCTGCAGCGGGTATCAAGGGCAAGATTGCCTCCGACGGTGGCCGAAGTCCGGATCTGCGGCGTGGCGACGCAAGCCGCAGCCTCGCGCAGGGCGCCCAAGCGCGCCAGGACGGGAGACTCAAGCAGTTCTTCGATAGGGGTCCCGGCGCCGATGACCACCCGGCCACCGCGCCGTTCGACGCCCGAGAAACCCTCCACGCGGCTCAAGTCCACGAGCGTACGCGGTCTCAATTGACGCCGCTTGAGCTTGGGCACGAGGTCGGTGCCGCCTGCGAGAGCCGCCCCCTCGGGCCCGGCCTCGACCAAGAGGCGCGCCGCCGCGACAAGACTGCGCGGCGAGACGAGCCGTATCTTGGGCAGCCTAAGCATCGCGCACCCGAATAGGCTCGGGAAACGGGACTTCCGGGAAGCGGCTCGGGCCGATCCGTCCCGAGCCCCCGCGGGCCTTCGCATCGAGTGCCTCCAGCACCTTCTCCGGCGTGAAGGGGGTCGCGTCGATGCGCACGCCCACGGCGTCGTAGATGGCGTTGGCAACGGCCGGAACGACGGGGATCAGAGGCCCCTGTCCGACCTCCTTGGCTCCAAAGGGGCCGCCGGGATCGCCGGACTCCACGAGATGGATATCGAGCTCGGGCATCTCGAAGAGGCCGGGAACCTTGTAGTCGAGAAGCGACGGCTTGCGGTGCAGGCCGCTGGGATGAAAGACCTGCTCTTCGCTGAGCGCTTCCCCCAACCCCATGTGGATACCGCCCTCGATCTGCCCGAGGACGCAAGCCCGATTGAGCGCACGACCGATGTCGTGGGCGAAGTGGATCTTCTCCACTCGCACGAGTCCCGTCTCGCAGTCGCAACTCACCGAGGCCACGCAGGCGGAGAAACTGTAGGCGGGCGAGACTCCGACACCCGAACCCTTGAACGCGCCGAACTTCTTGGGCGGGGTGTAGCTACCCCAGGCTTCTATGCTCTTGGTCTTCTTGAGCGCCGCGCGCAGGGCGGCCTCGAAGGGCCGGCGGGGCGCGAGACGATACATCTGCGCCTTGAGGTTCTCGGCCGCCTGCTTGGCGGCATTGCCCGCCATGTAGGTTACGCGGCTGGAATAGGAGCCGAGATCGAGCGGAGTCAGTTCGGTATCGGCCGCCACCAGGCGGATGCGCTCCGGAGCGATTCCCAGGACCTCGGCCGCCACCGTGACCACCACGGTATCGGAGCCTTGCCCGATGTCGGTCGCACCCGAATAGAGCGTCAGCGCGCCGTCGGCCGTCGCCTCAATGCGGATGCGCGAGTGCGGGCCTTCGTTCCAATAGATGGGAACGCCGGCTCCCGAAAGGTAGGAGCCCAGCGCGAAGCCTAGGCCCCGCCCATGCGGCAGACGGCCGTGACGCCTGCGAAAGTCCGAAGCCTTGGCCACCGTCTCAACGCACTCGCGCAGGCCGCTGGAGCCCAGGCGGAGCATGTTGACGGTGATGGAATCGGGCGTCGCCAGGTTCTTGAGGCGCAGGTCCACGGGGTTTACGCCCAGTTGCTCAGCCGCCTTGTCGATGTGCACCTCGAGAGCGCAGCGCGGCTGGGGGATGCCGTGCCCGCGCTTGGGACCGCAGGGAGGCTTGTTGGTCGAAAAACGAGCGGCCCGGAAGCTGTAGTGAGGCAGGCGGTAGGTGGTCGGCTGGAGCGCGCCATGATAATAGGTGCAGACGGTCCCGAAGCTCCCATAAGCGCCGCCGTCGAGACATGCCTCGAAATCGAGATCGAGGATCCGCCCATCCTGGGCCCAGGCCGAACGGATGCGCATCAGCGAGGGATGGCGCCCGCGATGGCAATAGAAGACCTCTTCTCGGGTGAGGGCGAACTTGACGGGACGGCGGGTCCGCCGGGCGAGCTCGGCGGCGCAAATATCGTGGGAGAACGGGTCGAGCTTCCCGCCAAAACCCCCTCCGAGACTCGGGACGATGACGCGCACGCTCTCCTGCGGCATCGCGAAGACCTTGGCGACGATCTGGCGGAGGTGGAAGGGAGTTTGGCTCGAGCAGCGCAGCGTGAGCTTGCCGCCCTTCCAGACCGCGAGGGCGGCGTGCTCCTCGAGCGCTAAGTGCGTATTGCCCTCGTAAAAGAAGAGATCCGTGCGCTCCAAGGCGGACGCTTGCGAGGGCCTCTCGCCGAATTCATAGGAGATCGCCTTATGCAGGCGGCTGTCGGGCCCCGGCGGCTCCTTGGCGGCCTCCTCGATGCCCAGGCAAGCGGGGAGGGGCCGGTACGAGACGTCGATAAGCCCGAGCGCCTCCTGGGCGGTTTCCTCGTCGTCTGCGGCCACGGCCGCCACCGGCTCGCCCACATAACGAACGCGCCCTATGGCAAGGGCCGACTCGTCCTGGCTGACCGGGATGATGCCGTAGCGGACCGGCAGGTCGTCCCCCGTGATGACGGCGCGCACCCCCGCCAGCTTCCCGGCACGCGCGATGTCGACGGCGAGGATCTCGGCGTGAGCGTGCGGACTGCGCAAGAGACGGCCATGGAGCATGCCGGGCAGGCTCAGGTCATCGGTGTATTTCGCGCGCCCCGTCGCCTTCGCCAAGGCGTCGATCTTGCGCGGGCTGCGGCCTATGTATTTAAACCTTCGCGCCACGAGTTCTTCTTCTCATCTTTCGAGCGGCCAGCCCGACGGCCTCCAGAATCTTGTAGTAGCCGGTGCACCTGCAGAGGTTGCCCGAGAGAGCCTCCTTGGCGCAGTCCCGCCGCCCGTCGCAACGATGCCCTTTCTCCTCGAGGTGGGCCTTCGCGGAGAGGATCATCCCTGGTGTGCAGTAACCGCACTGTACCGCCCCCGTGTCGGCGAAGGACTCGACGAGGGGATGGCTCTCGGGGACGCCTTCGATCGTCGTCACCGAACGCCCCTCCAACCGGGACGCCACCGTGAGGCACGAGTAGACCGGCTTGCCGTCCAGCAAGACGGTGCAAGCTCCGCACTCGCCCATCTCGCAGCCGTGCTTGGTGCCGGTGAGTCTTAGGTCCTCACGAAGCACCTCGAGGAGGGTGCGGTGGGACCGGATCCGGAGGGTGCGGCGCTTGCCGTTCAAGGTGAACCGGAGGGTGCGGCCGGCGGCGGCGCTCACGCCGCCTCCACGACGACGGCGATCCCTTGCCCGCCGCCGATGCAGGCCGAGGCCACGCCGTAACGCTTCTTGCGCCGACGTAACTCCAGAAGGACGGTCAGGATGAGGCGGGTCCCCGTAGCGGCCAAGGGATGTCCCAGCGCGATCGCGCCGCCGTTGACGTTGACCTTGTCCCGGTCGAGGCCGAGCGCCTTCTCGACGGCCAGATATTGGGCGGCAAAGGCCTCGTTAATCTCGAAGAGGTCGACGTCCGCCAGAGTGAGGCCGGCCCGACCGAGCGCGGCGCGGACAGCGGGGACCGGCCCGATCCCCATCTCCTTGGGGGAGACTCCGGCGGCCGACCAGGACACCAGACGACCCAGAAAGGGCAGGCGCCGCTCGCGAACCTCAAGGCCCGAGGCTAAGACCACGGCGCAGGCTCCGTCCACGACGCCCGAGGCGTTGCCCGCTGTCACGCAACCGTCCTTGCCGAAGGCGGGCCTGAGCGCCGCCAGGCCCTCGAGGGTGCAGTCTTCGACGCAATGGTCATCGTCGATGACGGAGCGTCCCTTGCGCTCGTCAAGTGCAACGGGCACGATCTCCTCCTTGAAGAAGCCCGCCTTCCGCGCGCGGACCGCCTCCCGGCAGCTGCGCAGGGCGAAAGCGTCCTGCTCCTGGCGGCTCACCCCGTGGATGCGCGCCAGGTTCTCGGCGGTCTGAGCCATGTTGAGGCCGGCGATCGGGTCGTAGAGGGCGCTGAGGAGGGCGTCCTCGAATTCCAAGTGCTTGAGCTTGGGCGCCGCCCCGCGCAGGCCGCGCACGACGAACGGAGCCTGGCTGAGGTTCTCCGTGCCTCCCGCCGCGACGAACCGCGCATCGCCCAGGCGGATGAGGCCGGCTGCGGACACGACGGCCTGGATGCCGGTCCCGCAAATGCGCGCAACGCTCAGCGCGGGCACGCTCTCCGGGACGCCTGCGCCGAGCGCGACATGGCGCGCGCCGTAGATGGCATCGGGACTCGTCTGCAAGGCGTTGCCGAAGACGACATGGTCGAGTTCGCTCGCCGCGAGACCCGACTTATCGATCGCCCCTCGCAGCGCCACCGAGCCCAATCGCAGCGCCGATACGGACTTGAGCGTCCCACCGGACTTGCCGGCGCCGTTCTTGCCCCCAGCCCATTCCGTGAACGCCGTCCTGGCTCCGGCCAGTATGCAGACGCTTGAATCGGTCAGTTCCATTATCTTATTCAGCGCTTCTATTATAGCGCTTCCTGTAGAATATTGCGCGAGCCGAATATTTACGCAACGATGCAGCCAACGCCAATGTAATTCCTGTTGGCCTATTCGTTGCGTGGAGTTTGGGATTGTAAAATGGAGAAACGCTTATGAACTCAGTTCACCATGCCGAAAAAACACGGCTTCCGACCGCCCGCGATTTCTACGACTCCGACGAACTCTTTCTCAGCGATGAGGAGAAGATGGTCCGAGATGAGGCCCGGAAATTCGTCAAGTCCGAGATCCTGGGCCGCATCCGCGCCTGGGACGAAGGAAACCTCGCGCCTTACGCCAAGGGCGAGGACCTGACCCGGGACATCGCCCGAAAGATCGCCGGCGCCCTAAGCCTCTTCGGCGCGACGCTGCCGGAGATGGGCAAGTACGTCGGCGAGTCGGATTTCGTCTTGATGTCTCCCGCCGCCTACGGGGCCGCCATGCGCGAGATCGAATACGCGGACACCGGCATGCGCAGCCTCGCGTCCGTTCAGAGCTCGCTGGGAATGTTCGCCATCTACTCCTTCGGCTCGGAGGAGCAGAAAAAGAAGTGGCTCCCTTCACTTTATCATGGGGAGAAATTGGTGTGTTTCGGACTGACCGAGCCGCAAGGCGGGTCCGATCCAGCCAACATGAAGACCCGCGCGGAGAAGGTGTCCGGGGGCTGGGTCTTGAACGGAGGCAAGGTCTGGATCACCAACGGCTTCGCGGACGTCGCGGTCGTCTGGGCGAAAACGGACGAAGGAATCCGCGGGTTCCTCGTCGAGAAGGGGACCCCGGGATTCTCGACGCGCCATGAAGTCAAGTGGGCCATGCGCTGCGGAACCGCCTCCGCGCTCTCCTTCACCAACTGCAAGATCCCAGCCGACAACCTCCTGCCCAAGACCGTCTGCAAGCCGGGACAGGACCTGAAGTGCTTCCTGAGTTGCCTTTCCGAAGCGCGCTACGGCATCGTCTGGGGCGCGGTCGGCTCCGCGCGCGCTTGCGTGGAGGAGGCCATCCGCTTCTCGAAGGACCGCGTCCTCTTCGGCAAGCCGCTGGCGGCGAAGCAGGCGATCCAGTCGAAACTCGTCTGGTGCCTCAACGAGACCGAGAACGCCAACCTCGTCGCCATCCAGCTGGCGCGGCTCAAGGCCCAGGGCAAGCTCCACTACGCCCACATCTCGCTGGCCAAGTACAACAACGTCGACAAGGGGATACAGATCGCCCAGCACTGCGTGGACATGCTGCCGGCCGACGTCTTCACCTTCGAGGCCTACGATTCGGGCCGGCACCTGCGCAATCTTCAGATCGTCAAGAAGTACGAGGGGGCCCACGAAATCCACGCCCTCGTGGTGGGCCGAACGATCACCGGCGTCTCGGCCTTCTAAAGCACCCGCTCGCCGGATGAGCCGCCGCGTAGGCTTTGCGAGCGCGCGGCCCCTCAGCGCACCTTTTTAAAAAGGTAGCACATGGCGTAGACCTCTCCGGATTTCAGGGTTCCGAAATCTCGAAGCGCGATATCGCTGGCAATGAGAAATGCGCCTTGTGAGCGGATTCTATATTCCAAACCTCCCGTCTCGTATTTTGAAGCGAGGGCGCCGTCGATTTCGATCGCAGTCGTCAGTCCGCCGAAAGTCGAATTCACCGTGGAGTCGATGGTCGATTCCTTGTCCTTGGTTAGCGTTTTAACGATGGGATTTGCAATAGTTTAAACGCAATCACGCACCTTCTGAGAGGTCCTACGGGCCAAGGCCTGTAATATCCCTTGATAATTCCCCCCTGCCGTTCCATACTTCAAAGGTGCGACCCCCTCGCCGAGCCCGCCAAATCCTTTTAGGCCTCGCCCTCGCCTCTCTATTCCCGATTTCCGGCCTCACGGCGAGCGTCAAGAACGCCTCCCAGCTTGGCGGAAGCGGCGCGCGGATCTTCTCTCCAGAGATCGTCCATTCCCTCGATGCGCAGCTCCGCGCCCTGAAGCCGTCGTTCGGCAGCCCCCAGGCGCTTGCGCAGTCCCTGCTCCAGAGCTCGACACTAGGCTCCGGCGCCGACGCGGCCGCGGCCCTGATCCTCAAGCGGACGATGACCGAGCCCGAAGCGTATGCCTCGGTCCAGGAGATGCTCGCTGGCGGGGGGCCGCAGGCGCGCTCGGTCGCCGAGAGCCTCGACTCGCTCAGGGAATCCGTCCGGCACGATCCGACGGCGAACGAAGCCTTCCTGAGGACCTTCAAGTCCCTCGAGGATTTACTGAGCCCCCAGCATCCTCTGGCGGAGATCCAAGATTCTCTCGACGCCTTGTTCACCGGAGTGAAGTCCGATCTCCCCTTGATCGTCACGACGCCGAAAGTTTCCGGCGGAACGAACAAGATCCTGCTTCCGCTCACCAAGCCGGCCGCGCGCACTGCTCCGACTCCGATGAGCGCGGCTCTGGCGACAGTCGATGATCTGCTCGGCGACCCCGCGACATCTCTTCTCTATTACGAGCTGCTCAAGTCGCGCTTCAAGAACCGCGACTTCGACGAGGTGTTCTTTTCGGAGAACCCGGGCGCACGCGGGCCCCGGCTGTCGCCTGCGGACTACGCCAAGATGCTCGAAACCCTCAAGCGGTTCTTGAAGGAACATCCCGAGGAGGCGCCGCGCCTTCGGGAATTGCCGCGCCTCCAACCTTTTCGGCTCTCCGGCAGCGGGGAAGTCGAGCCTCTGCCTGAGGAACTCGAGCGGTCCTGGACGAGGATCGGCCCGTCGCTCTCCGCGCTCTGGAAGCGGGTCAGCGGCCTCGCTTTCCTCTCAGAATACGACGCCGACGCGAGGGGCAGGTTCCTCAGGGACCTCGGCGCCGAGCTTGGGATCCCCCCGGACCAGGCGCGCCAGGCGCTCGACCTGACCCGCTCGACCCATATGGAGGCGCTGGTCCGGACGCTGGGTAAGCAGTTCAATCGGGCTCGGACGCCGTCAACGCTGAGCGACATCGCCGACACCCTGCTCGTCCTCGAGGCCGGCCCCGCCCGCACCGCGCGGCTCGAAGGGCTTCCCGGCTTCGCCCAGCATCTCGTTCTCGAGGATCTGGAAAAGGACGCCGTACGCTCCGGCAAGCGGCTCGGGGTCCCGAACAAGGCTCTGGGCCTCCTGGCGGCCCGGGCTTCGCTGCCGGGAATTCCGCCGTCGCCCTTCTTCCATAAGGGCACGACGCTCCTTCCGATGTCTCGCCTCGACGCCGTCTTTAAGGGTATCGGGACGGGCGAATGCGTACGCGCCGCGTGCAACCGTTATTTCGACGCGTTCTTCGACGATTCGATGCACCTGAGGATTCTCAAGGACGGCAAGGAGATCGGCTTCATCGGAATCTACAAGACGGTCGAGCCCAAGACCGGCAGGAAACATTGGTTCCTGGAGACCATCCAGTTTCCCCTGCTCAGCAGCGCAGCATCCGGATCGCGCGCGATCCGCGGGCTGATCCGCGAGCTCCAGCAGCTGGCCCTGCTCGATGACTCCCTTCTCTCGATCCCGGCCAAGACGTTCAACAGCTACAATTTCAAGGAAGTCGTCGCCGAGCTCGAGACCCTTCCCGAGACGAAGTCCGGCCAGGCAGTCAAGATCGTCTATAGGAACCCCGAGCGGATCGAAAAACTCCAGGACTTCAACTCGTCTGATTTGAGCGAATTCGACCAAATGCTCACCAAGCGCGCCGGCTATCGCGCCACATACTGCTCGATGCGTTCGATCGTCGGACGCCATCGGGCATCCGGCGAAGCATAGCGCCGCTCGAGGAACTCGGAAATCTCGCTCATTCGCATACAAATCGCATAAACGTAGTCCTTTTCTACCTCTTTTCGCTTGCTACGGTCCCGGGCGCCCGGGCGCTAACGAAAACTGACCCACCTTCGCTAATGGAAAATGAGCCAGTCGTTGCGGCAGGATTTT